>Ga0187892_10001320_pt1 | contig 57315 bp, 43 predicted proteins | sample MA1701073metaG_FD_139345 | JGI IMG/M metagenome (GOLD analysis project Ga0187892, IMG submission 139345) | Bio-ooze microbial communities from a basaltic lava cave in the Kipuka Kanohina Cave System on the Island of Hawaii, USA - MA170107-3 metaG ...
ACAACCCCCCAGTTACCGCCAGCGATCGCTTCTTCGAAACCGCGTTGCGCTCGCTCCTTCGTCTCACTGTTTCCGAGTCGCTCAACTCCCTGGTCCCGAGTCGCCGCTGGTTTTCGTTCCTGCGGCGTGCGTCGAATCACATTCCACCGAAACGCGGCAGCTTGCTGGCGCTTTGGGTCGAATACCTGCTGACCACCCGTTTCGAGCTCGTCAGTCATTTTCTCGAAGGAGTGCGCGAGCCTTTCCTCGCCGACACCTCTCAACTGCGCGAACGCTTGCGCGACACCTTTGGCGGCGACCACCTGCCGCCCTCGGATATCCGATTGGCGATCAACACCGTCGACGCTCACACCGGCCACGTCGTCCGCTTCGTCAACGCGGCGACACCGCTGACGCGGCCGCCCGACTACATCATCGTCGATGCGATCAGCGTCGACATGATTCTCGCCAGCGCCAGCATCCCGTTGCTGTTCCCACCGGTAGCGATCGGCACTCGCCAGTTGTGGGACGGTGGGTTGCTGGTCAATACGCCCCTTGCTCCGGTTGTGGCCCTGGGAGCCGAGGAGATCGTCACCGTCCTGGTGACCGAGCCGCCGGACCCTGACGAGCATCCCTTCGCTCACTTCGGTCGCGCCGTCGAACGGACCGTCGATACATTCCTGGAAAATGCCTACAACGTCGACCGCAAGCTCCTGCTCGAGCGCAACCGACTCGTTCACCTCGACCCGGTGAAGTATCGCGAAGTGAAGTTGTACGAAGCGATCCGCCCGGTCCGCAACAGTGTCTTCAATGCCGGATCATACCTCTACTTCGAGCGCGATCTCCTTGAACGGATGCGTGCCGCCGGCAAGCGCGCCGCGGCGGCATGGCTCAGCAACGGCCCCCTCGAGGATCAATTGGAAGAAGCTGTGGAAGCGGCCTGAACCTGCGGGTGACACGCTAGTCGGCCGGGCGCAGGCCCGGCGATCGGCGCATGCCTGCGTCGTCTTCGAACAGCACTTCCACTCCGGCACGCCGGGCGGATTCGGCGGCCGCCCAGCCGAGGACTATCATCGCCTTCGACCATGCCTCGGCTGATGTCGCATCGCTTGCAAGCACCGAAGCGAACCGTCGCTCCTCGATAGGACGGCGCGTACGCGGATCGATGATTGCCCCAGCAGCCTTTTCGGCAGGAGAGCGTGACGAAGAGAGGGCAGCGTCACGCAGGCGAAACGTTCCATGGCTGCTGGCGGTGGACAAACCAGCGAGTACCACAACCCAGCCTTCTGAGCTGTCGGGCGGCGCCCCGATTGCGAGCTGGCTCGAGCCACCGAAATTGAGAAAAGCGGCGGTCGCCGCGCCACGCCGCAGGTGTTCGGCAATCGCATCGAGCGCCATTCCCTTACCGATGCCGCCGGCGTCGATCTCCGCCCCACTCGCCAACTCGACCCTTTGAGCGTCAAACTTCACGGCGTCACCGATCGAGCGCCTTGGAATTGCATTTGTGACCGCAGCTGAGGGTGTTGCCTCCATCCGCCACGAGCGAACCAGTGCGCCGACAGCGGGATCGAATGCACCGCCCGTAATTTGGCAGAGCTCTTTCATACGTAGCAACGCCGTGCGCAGCTCGGGGCTGACCAACACGGGACCCTGGCCGGCCTTGGCATTCAGCTGCGCCAGCTCGCCATCGCTGCGCCAGGTTGTCAGGACGTCATCCCATCGGCGGGCAATGGCAACGGCCTCGTCGGCGAGGCGTTGAGCGGTTGCTTCGTCGGCGGCCACGACTGTGACCTCCAGGACCGTGCCCATGACCGTCTGGCCGCTGTGCACGGTTGCGGCCGGCACGCGCGAAGCGAGGGCGACAAGCAAGATGAAGCTCCAATACCGCATGTCGAAGACCTCTCCCCTCGATCCCCGCTCCGCGGCGGAGAGGGGACGGGACTTCCGCCGCATCATCCCATAGCTCGCAGCCGAAGAGCAGATTTGCGCTGCTGCGCGCCGGCCGCTAAGGAGCCGACGGCACAGGAGGTCCCCAGCATGAGCGAACAACCTTTCGTCGTCCAGAAAGTCGAGTGGTACCAGTTCCGCACACCGGAGGGCACGCCGTTCCTGGTGATGCTGTCGAGCTTGCCGAATGGCTTCTTCACCGCTGTTCCCTGTCAGGTCGAGATGAAGCTGGCACATCACGGTCTCATGGCATTGGCGCAGAGCGGCGAAGAGGCATTGGCGCAGCTGCAAACCACCCTTGCAGGGAAAACGGTGGGCGATATCTTTCCTACATGATCGAAATTCGCCGGTCTGATGAGCGCGGCCATTTTGACCACGGGTGGCTCGACAGCTACCACACGTTCTCCTTCGCCGATTACTACGATCCGCGCTTCATGGGCTTTCGCCAGTTGCGCGTGATCAACGAGGACCGAGTCCAGCCGGGCAAGGGTTTCGGCACCCATCCGCATCGTGACATGGAGATCGTCACCTACGTTCTCGAAGGCGCGCTGGCACACAAGGACAGCATGGGTAACGGGTCGCCCATCCACCCGGGTGAAGTACAACGAATGAGTGCCGGCACCGGTGTCACCCACAGCGAGTTCAATCATTCGCGCGACAGCCTGGTACATCTACTGCAGATCTGGATCCTGCCTGAGAAGGAAGGCCTGCCTCCGTCCTACGAGCAGCGCGCGTTTTCAGTCAGCGAGCGTGAAAATCGCCTGCGTCTGGTCGCGGCACGCGATGGTCGTGACGGCGCCGTCACGATTCACCAGGACGCCAAGCTCTACGCTGCGCTGCTCGAGCCGAAGGTCAGGATCGATCACACCCTGCGACGTGGGCGTCATGGTTGGCTACAAGTCGCGCGAGGCACAGTGAACTTGAACGACAAACGTCTGGCTGCGGGCGACGGCGCCGCGATCAGCGACGAGGCGGCCATACGAATCGAAGCAGTCGATCCATCCGAAGTCTTGCTGTTCGATCTCGCGTGAGACCTCGCTCAGCTTGCAGAGCGATCAGCTACTTTTTCGCGCCCGCCGCGCTTCGACCAGCTGCTGCTTCGTCAGCTGCGATAGGTTGTCGGCAATCTCGAACCAGGCACTCTTACATTCAACGAAGATGTGCTTGTCGGGCCGTAGCACCGGGTCGCCATCGAGGAGGCCCGCGGGTATCTCGAACCAGGTGGCTCCAGTGGGCGGATCGGGAACAGGCGAGCCGCAGCGTGAGCAGAAGGAAACGCGATACGCGGGCGGACGCTCGAGGATCGGGGCTTCGTAGGTTTTGATCAGATCCGCTCCGCACAGCAGCCGAAAATCCTCGACGCGAACACCAAGCCCGGCAACGAAAGCACTGCCCGATGCCCTGCGACATCGATTGCAGTGACAGAGCTCGAACGGGCCTACCGCTCTTCGGATTTCGAAGCGTACGCCGCCGCAAAGGCAGCTGCCGCGAATTGAAGTCTCCGACCTCGTCCCTAGATCGCGCCGCATGACGACCCGCTGGTCGGGCGGCAAGCCGCGGCGTGTTTCGTCGTCGACGATCTGGCGCAGCGCCGGCGTGAGGTTCGAGGGCGCGACCACACCGAACCCGAGACGGGCGTAAAAAGGCATGTTCCACGGCACATCGCGAAACGTGGTCAGAGTGACTCCCGTGTAAGCGTTGGCTCGAGCCCAGTCGATCACTGTCTCGACCAGTGCTGCGCCGATGCCGCGCCGGCCGTGGTCGGGGTGGACATCGAGCTCGTCGAGGTGCGGTTGACCGGCGACGATCTCGACGTAAGCGAAACCCACAGGCAGATCGTTCGCGGTGACCGCCACCCACAACAAACCTTCGTGTTCACATTCCGTGAAGTCCTGGATCGACGTCGTATCGTCGTCGGTGATGCCGCCGAGACCGACCTCCGCAAACAGCCTCCCTGCCACCCGCTCGACCTCCTGCAACAAAGGAAAGTCACTGGGACGCGCTTTCCTGATGCGGTACGCACTTGGCAGCATGAACGACAACCTCGACCCTTCGTGTCGCCGAGTCAATCCACAGGTTTGATCGAACCCTCCTTTGACGCTCCCACGTGTGCTTCGCGCGGACGTTTGGTAGGTTGAGCAGCATGCCTGGTCAGATCAAGACGCAGAAGGACGGGCACCTCGGCTGGATCGTGTTCGACCATCCCGAGCGCCGCAACGCCATCAGCGCACACATGTGGGAAGCGATCCCGAGCGCTGTCGAAACGATGGAGACCGATCCCGAGGTCCGCGTGGTCGTCATGCGGGGCGCCGGTGACGTCGCGTTCGTCTCCGGCGCCGACATCTCGGAGTTCGAGCACAGCCGCAGTGGTCCGCACGCCGAGGAGTATGACCGCGGCAACGCCCGCGCCTTCGCAGCACTTTTCAACCTCAGTAAGCCGCTGATCGCCTTGATTCACGGCTTTTGCGTGGGCGGCGGCTGCGCGCTGTCGCTCACCGCCGATATACGTTACGCCGCCGATGACGCGGTCTTTGCGATTCCCGCGGCTCGCCTCGGTCTGGGGTACAGTGCTGTCGGGCTCGAGGCGTTGGTGAACATCGTCGGTTACGCCTACGCCAAGGAGATCTTCTTCACCGCACGGCGCTTCAACGCAGCTGATGCTTTGCAAATGGGGTTGGTGAACCGCGTTTTGCCGAAAGCCGAGGTTGACGGCTACGTTCGCAAGCTCGCCGACGATCTCGCCGCCAACGCGCCGTTGACCATCCGCAGCGCCAAGCTCTCCCTGCGCGAGCTGATGAAGCCGCCGGCGGCGCGCGACGAGGGCGCCATCGCGGCCGCGATCCTCGCTTGCTACGCCAGCGAGGACTACGCTGAAGGCGTGCGCGCCTTCCTCGAAAAGCGCCCGCCCCGGTTCAAGGGCCGCTGAACCGCCGCGCCAACGGCCGAAGCTTCCCGAGGCGGGGTTATCGATTTTCTCTCCTGAGGTTCCAATCTTGTGGGCAGGCTTCACCGAAACCCGCGCTGCTCGCGCGCTCGATCGCTTGCGGTGACGGTCTACACGTCAAGCCCGGGGGACGCTGATAGCCATTGGCTATCAACTTCATCGAAACGATGTCTTGGACCAGTCGGCGGGCAACCCCTATCTTCGTTCCACCAGACGACACCAACGCAAACCGAAAGAGGACAGACGCCATGTCAAACGAAAGCAAATGCCCCTTCCACCGCACCGCGAGCAGCGGGACCTCGAATCAAGCCTGGTGGCCCCATCAGCTGAAGCTGAACATCCTGCGCCAGCACTCGCCCAACTCCGATCCCATGGGTCAGGGCTTCAACTACGCCCGGGAGTTCAAGAGCCTCGATCTGAACGCCGTGAAGAAAGATCTGCACGAGCTGATGACCAGCTCGCAGGACTGGTGGCCGGCGGACTTCGGCCACTACGGTCCCCTGTTCATCCGCATGGCCTGGCACAGCGCCGGCACCTACCGCACGAGCGACGGCCGCGGCGGCGCAGGCAGCGGCAGCCAGCGCTTCGCGCCCCTGAACAGCTGGCCCGACAACGGCAACCTCGACAAAGCGCGCCGCCTGCTCTGGCCGATCAAGCAGAAGTACGGCCGCAAGATCTCCTGGGCCGACCTCATGATCCTCGCCGGCAACGTCGCGCTGGAATCGATGGGCTTCAAGACCTTCGGCTTCGGCGGCGGGCGCGAGGATGTGTGGGAACCGGCACAAGACATCTACTGGGGCATCGAATCCAAGTGGTTGGAAGACAAGCGCTACTCCGGCGAGCGCGATCTCGAGAATCCGCTCGCCGCCGTGCAGATGGGCCTGATCTACGTCAACCCGGAAGGCCCGAACGGCAACCCCGATCCGCTCGCCGCGGCGCGCGACATCCGCGAGACCTTCGGCCGCATGGCGATGGACGACGAAGAGACGGTGGCCCTGATCGCCGGCGGCCATACCTTCGGCAAGACCCACGGCGCCGGCCCCGCTTCCCATGTAGGCCCCGAGCCCGAGGCGGCCGGCATCGAAGAGCAAGGATTCGGCTGGAAGAGCAGCTTCGCCAGCGGCAAAGGCGGCGATGCGATCACCAGCGGACTGGAAGTGACCTGGACCACCACGCCCACGAAGTGGAACAGCAACTTCTTCTCGAACCTGTTCGGCTACGAATGGGAGCTGTCTAAGAGCCCGGCCGGCGCCCACCAATGGATCGCCAAAGGCGCGCCCGAAATCATTCCCGATGCGCACGACCCGTCCAAGAGACATCGCCCGACGATGCTGACCACGGACCTCTCGCTGCGCTTCGATCCGGCCTACGAAAAAATCTCGCGGCGCTTCATGGCGAAACCCGACCAGTTCGCCGACGCTTTCGCCCGCGCCTGGTTCAAGCTGACCCACCGCGACATGGGCCCGCGCGCGCGCTACCTCGGTCCGGAAGTGCCGGCCGAGGATCTGATCTGGCAAGATCCGATCCCCGCCGTGAATCACAAGCTCATCGATGCGCCGGACATCGCCGCACTGAAGGGCAGGATCCTGGCCTCGGGTCTGTCGGTCTCCGAGCTGGTGACCACCGCCTGGGCCTCGGCTTCCACGTTTCGCGGCTCCGACAACCGCGGCGGTGCAAACGGAGCTCGCTTCCGTCTGGCACCGCAGAAGGACTGGGAAGTCAACCAGCCGGCCAAGCTGGCCAAGGTGCTCGAGACGCTGGAAGGAATCCAAAGTGCCTTCAACGGCGCCCAGTCGGGCGGCAAGAGAGTCTCTCTGGCCGACCTGATCGTGCTGGCCGGCTGCGCCGGCGTCGAGCAGGCGGCAAAGAACGCCGGCCGCGTCGTGACGGTTCCCTTCACACCGGGTCGCATGGACGCTTCGCAGGAGCAGACCGACGTGGTTTCCTTCGCGGTGCTGGAGCCGCTCGCAGACGGATTCCGCAATTACCTCGGGGGCAAGTACAGTGTCTCGGCCGAGGAGATGCTGGTCGACAAGGCGCAGCTACTGACGCTGACCGCGCCTGAGATGACGGTGCTCGTCGGCGGCATGCGTGTTCTCGACACCAACACCGGCGGCGCCAAGCACGGTGTCTTCACCCAGCGGCCTGGGACACTCACCAACGACTTCTTCATCAACCTGCTCGACATGGGCACGGAGTGGAAGGCGGTCTCGAAGGACGCCGACGTGTTCGAAGGGCGTAATCGCAAGACGGGCGAGGTCAAGTGGACCGGCACGCGTATCGACCTGATCTTCGGCTCGAGCTCGGAGCTCCGCGCCCTGGCCGAGGTCTACGCGAGCTCGGACGCGCAGGAGAAGTTCGTGCACGATTTCGTCGCGGCGTGGACCAAGGTCATGAACCTGGATCGCTTCGACCTGGCTTGATTCAGGGATGTGCGTCCCTCAAATCGCGGCGGATCAAAAATGGATCAAGCTCGAGGCGTTCCGGAATGCGAACGATCTGCCACTGCCGGCCGGGAGCGGCCCACCAAACCGTTCAGCGCGATCAGGCTGAGCACGACGACGGCGAGCGCCAGCGCGCGCGGTGACAACGCCGGCACCGGTACCGGTTCGGGGGTGCAGACCACCGGACTGGTGAGCATCGAGCAGGTGTCAAAGGCGTAGATGCACTGTCTCCTCTTCAGCGGCGGGATCGCAATGTTGAACTGACCGTCTGACCCCACCGGACCCATCCCCAGCATTGTGTCCGGCGATATGCAGGGCGACATGTTCGGGGTGGTGCCGCCACCGATCAAACAGATCTGCACCTTGGCACAGTTCGGCGTGCCGTCGCCGGTGACCGAGTCGTCGCCTGCCTCGATCGGAGTCTTGATGCTCGGTGCGGTTGTCGCCGTGGCGCTCGGAGTGGTGGTGCTCGTCGGTGTCCGCGTCGGGGTGCTGGTCGGAGTCGCGGTCGCAGTCTGTGTCGGGGTTGCAGTTGGCGTGCTGCTCGGGGTCGCCGTTGGCGTGCTCGTCGCGGTGGAGGTCGGGGTGTTGGTGGGCGTCGTCGTCGGCGTGTGAGTGGGGGTAGCCGTCGGCGTGCGCGTCGGTGTCGTCGTCGCGGTGTGCGTTGGAGTCGCCGTCGGGGTGTCGCTCGCTGTCGCGGTCGCAGTCTGTGTCGGGGTTGCCGTTGGCGTGTTGCTCGGGGTCGCCGTTGGAGTGTTCGTCGCGGTGGAGGTCGGGGTGTTGGTGGGCGTCGCCGTCGGCGTGCGTGTGGGTGTCGTCGTCGCGGTGTGCGTCGGAGTCGCCGTCGGGGTGTCGCTCGCTGTCGCGGTCGCAGTCTGTGTCGGGGTTGCCGTTGGCGTGCTGCTCGGGGTCGCCGTTGGAGTGCTCGTCGCGGTAGAGGTCGGGGTGTTGGTAGGCGTCGTCGTCGGCGTGTGAGTGGGGGTCGCCGTCGGCGTGCGCGTCGGTGTCGTCGTCGCGGTGTGCGTTGGAGTGTTGGTCGGCGTGGCCGTCGGCGTCTGCGTCGGAGTCACCGTCGGCGTGTTGGTCGGTGTACGGGTGGGAGTGGCGGTCGGCGTGTTGGTCGGCGTCGCAGTCGGGGAATTGGTCGGCGTCCGGGTCGGGGTTGCGGTCGGTGTGTTGGTGGGGGTCGTAGTGGGAGTATTCGTCGGTGTGTCGGTCGGCGTCCTGGTCGGCGTTCCCGTTGGCGAACTGGTGGGCGTGTTGGTTGGTGTCCGCGTCGGGGTTGCGGTCGGCAGAGCGCCCTTGAGCGGCACCGCGCCGATGGCCCAGATCGACCCGATCGGCGCAAAACTCCAGGACATGGTCACGCTGGCGGCCCCCGCTTCGGTGCTTCCACCACCTTTCACGTTGGACAACGTGCTCGTAGTCTGTTGATTCCAGCGCTCTGTCTGTCCGCCGCCGGCCGTCAGTGTTGCGGGGAGGTTGCCGAAGCCAACGGTATCGATGACGATTTCATCGAGCTCGATACGGTGACCGACGGGGTGCTGCTGACCGAGGTGGCCGGTACGAATGTTCCAAGAGGCATGTTCTGGTCCACCCCGGTGAACGATACGGCGCCGCCGACGATTCTGGCAGTTCCGGTGCCATTCGATGCCATCGTGACCAGGATGGTGAACGGACCACCGAGGTCCGGATTGACCAGGCCCCACATCTCGATGCGCGACGAGAACGAGCCCAGGCCTGTCTGCGACCCGATCAGGGTCAATGCGTCCCCGTTGTAGGTGACGCTGGCGACGCGCTCTTCGTTCGGCGGCACGGTGCTGAGCCGGAGCGACACGCCGACGACCAAATAGCGGTCGACGCCGCTGGTCGTATGCGACCACGAGAGACTGGTGGCAGCGGTGGCGGTGAGGCTATCCGCGCTCGTCGCAGTATCGACCACCGGCGGCAGTGCTCGGGCGACGGATCCGGAGACGAGCACGGCGGCGCCGATGATGAGCGCCGTGCGTAGTCTTGGCGCGCGTCTCGCGGGACCAGACACTCGACCTCGCTTCTGCCGCGCGCATCGCATGCCCCCTCGGATGCAACGGGCCGCGCGCACCGATACCGCCGCGGGGCAGCGATGTCAAAGACCTGGGAACGGCAGCTGGCCCCCGCACCCTGAGCTCCGAAACCGCTTCAGGTCACGACAATGGAGCGTGAATCAGGACAGCACGGACAAATACACCTTGACTCACGAGGTCCATTCGTTGTAGCGCTTCATCCGGATACACGGATTGAATGAACAACGCCGCTCCCGCCATTCTCGGCTGGATGAACGCACTCGCCGACGTCACCCGGGCGCGCACGCTGCGCCTGGTCGAGCAGTACGAGCTGGCCGTCGCCGACCTCTGCGCCGTGCTGCAGTTGCCGCAGTCGACCTTCAGCCGCCACCTCAAGCTGCTCGCCGACGAAGGCTGGGTGGCAGCACGGCCCGAGGGCACCAGCCGGTTGTACCGCATGGACGTCGACGACCTCGAACCGGCCGCCCGCCGTCTTTGGCACCTGATCCGCGAACAAACGGCACAGACACGTGCCGCAGCCCACGACGATCGCCGGCTCGCCGCCATCCTTACGGCGCGCCAGAGCCGCTCGCAGGCTTTCTTCAGCTCCGCAGCCGGCCAGTGGGACCGCTTGCGCCGCGAGATGTTCGGCGAGCGCTTCGATCTGACGGCGCTGGCCGGATTGCTCGAGGATACCTGGGTGGTCGGCGATCTGGGTTGCGGCACCGGACAAGTCTCGGAGACGGTTGCACCGTTCGTGCAACACGTGATCGCCGTCGACAGCTCGCGCGCCATGCTCAAGGCGGCGCGGCAACGGCTCAAGCATGTGCCTCACGTGGAGATCCGCCAGGGAGAGCTCGAAGCGTTGCCGATCAACGATGCCATCCTCGATGCCGCGGTCACCTGCCTGGTTCTGCACCACGTCGCCGATCCACCTGCGGTGTTGCGCGCCGCCGCACGCGCGCTGCGCGCCGGCGGCCGCTTGCTGGTGATCGATATGCTCGCCCACGACCGGCGCGAGTACCAACAACAGATGGGCCACGTCTGGCTCGGCTTCGAGCCGGGACAGGTCACCGACTGGCTGCGCGCCGCCGGTTTCGAACGCACTCGCGTGCAGCCGCTGCCGCCGCCGCCGCACGCCAAAGGCCCGCCACTTTTCGCCGCCAGCGCGCGGCGCATGCAACAGAGCTCGCAATCCACCTAGAGGAGGAACCCACGATGAATCAGACAGCGCAAGTGCGTACCATCACGCCGCAAAAGGAGCGGCCGCGTTTCAAGGTGAAGGATCTCGCGCTGGCCGAGCTGGGCCGCAAGGAGATTCGCTTGGCCGAGCAGGAGATGCCCGGCCTCATGGCGCTGCGCGCCCGGCACGGCGCCGACAAACCGCTGCGCGATGCCAAGATCATGGGCTCGCTGCACATGACGGTACAAACCGCGGTGCTCATCGAAACGTTGATGGACCTCGGCGCCGACGTCCGTTGGGTGTCGTGCAATATCTTCAGCACGCAGGACACCGCCGCTGCCGCCGTCGCGGTCGGCCGTACCGGCACGGAAAAACAGCCCCAGGGCGCGGCCGTCTTCGCCTGGAAGGGCGAGACGCTCGAGGAATACTGGTGGTGCACCAACGAGGCTCTGGTGTGGCCCGACGGTTCGGGTCCGAACCTCATCGTCGACGACGGCGGCGACGCGACCCTGCTGGTCCATAAGGGTCTCGAATTCGAGCGCGCCGGGCGCGTTCCCGACTTCGATGCGGCGAACGATCCGGAAGAGTGGGGCATCATCCTGGCGCTGCTGCGGCGCTTGCAGCAAGACGCGCCTGGGCAGTGGCAGCGGATCGCACCGGTAGTTCAAGGCGTCAGCGAGGAGACCACCACCGGCGTACACCGCCTGTACGAAATGGCGCAGAAGGGAACGTTGCTGTTCCCGGCGATCAACGTCAACGACTCGGTCACCAAGAGCAAGTTCGACAACATCTACGGTTGCCGGCACTCGCTGATCGACGGCATCAATCGCGCCAGCGATGTCATGCTCGGTGGCAAGATCGCCGTCGTCTGCGGCTTCGGCGAGGTCGGCAAAGGCTGCGCCGAGTCGCTGCGCGGCCAGGGATGCCGCGTCATCGTTACAGAAATCGATCCGATCTGCGCGTTGCAGGCAGCCATGCAAGGCTACGAAGTCAGCACCGTCGACGACTATGTCACCAAGGCCGACATCTTCGTCACCGCCACGGGCAACCACGGCATCATCACGGCGGCCCACATGGCGCGCATGAAAGACAAGGCCATCGTCGGCAACATCGGCCATTTCGACAACGAGATCGACATGGCGGGCCTGGCGAAGATTTCCGGCATCAAGCGCATCAACATCAAGCCGCAGTACGACGAATGGGCGTTCCCGGACGGCCATTCCGTGCTCGTCTTGGCGGAAGGGCGTTTGCTCAACCTCGGCTGCGCCACCGGGCATCCGTCGTTCGTGATGAGCGCCTCGTTCACCAATCAGGTGCTGGCGCAGCTCGAGCTGTGGCAACACCATCAGAACTACGAGCGCCGCGTCTACATGCTGCCCAAACGACTTGACGAGGAAGTTGCGCGCCTACACCTGGAGAAGCTCGGTGTGAAGCTGACCCGGCTCACGCCGAAACAGGCGGAATACATCGGCGTGTCCGCCGACGGACCGTACAAGCCCGACCACTACCGATACTGAGACGCAGGCAAGTCACCCGGTCAAATGTATCGCTTCAGCAGCGGCCAGGCTTCGGCCATCGGAATCTTCAGGCCGCGGCACACGTGAACCGGGAGGTTGGTCTCATACGGCATTGCATACGGCGAGATGACGGTGGCAACCTGCTCGACGCTGCCGCAGAATTGATCGAGGGTCTCACGTCGCACACCGACCGCGACAAGGACATCCCCCGTCGTCTCGCCGTAGCCCCATATCCAGTAGTTGTTGTGTCCACTGATAGCCTTGGGCAGACCGAGCCCGGGCCCAAAGTAGTCGATCGCTGCCGCTTCCCCGTAGTTGCCGCCGAGGATTGCAGCGCGTGCACGATCGGGCGGCGGCAGCGAGTTGTACACGTCTGCCACCGTGCGCACCATGTTCTCCCAACCGAAGCGATCACTGAAATGCTGGGGTAGAATTGCGGTTGCGTGCGAACGCTCGGAGCTCGGCGGTTTGATGCCGATGGCTTCGGCGTAGCGCAGGAAGACAGGAGGCGATAGGAGCGGAAGACCCATGGGCAACAATGCAACGCTGCCGACCACGAGCCAACATGCCAGGCCAACACGGGCGATCGACCATGCGGCGGTCCATTGTTCCAGCATGACGGCGCCCGCCGCCAGCAAGAAGGGATACGACGGAGCAAGGTAGTACGGCTTGCCCTGCTGAACGATGAACAACAGCAGCAGCACGAGGTAGGTCCAACCGAGAGCCCGATAGAGACGCAAAGCTCTGGACAGCAGCAGTCCGCCAAGCCCAATCACCCATATCGGCGCGAGAAACGGGTTGCCTTCGATCACCTGCGCACCGACGAACTGCAACGGCGACATCGGCATGATCTTCTCGGCCTGCGCCGTTCGGATGAACTCGAGCGAAGGCAAGCCGTTGGTGATCTCCCAGAGAATGTGAGGCAGAAAGATCACGCCGGCGACCGCACCGCCGATCAAAGGCCAGAAACTCCAGAGCCGGCGACGCTCGGGAGTGAGCAGCACACCAACGATGAACGCGAAGGCGAAGAAACCGACGCTGTATTTGTTCAACAGCCCCAGGCCGACGGTGACGCCCAAGGCAACCCACAAGCGCTCGTCACCACCGGCGAGCAGTCGCGCCGCGATCAAGCTGCAAACGATCCAGAAGAGCAAGTCGAAACCGTTCATCGAGAAGAAGCCGAACATCACCAACGGTACAGGCGCGGCCAGGTAGGCGAGCCCGGCGATCCATTGCGCCGCAGGGCCGCCACCGAAGCGCCGCGCTAAGCGCCCGCTGAGAAACAATGCGAAGCCGCCAGCGAGCGCGAGCGGTATTCTAACGGCGTAGAACGATTCGCCGAGCACTCGACGCGTGACCGCGAGGGCGGCAATCGACAACGGCGGATGATCGACGTACCCCCACGCCAGATGATCGCTGCAGGCGATGTAGTAGAGCTCGTCGCGGAAGATACCGTAATTGCCGTTGGTGAGAAGGTGCAGGACGACGTGCGTCAACGCCAACCCGAAGAGCAGCAGCGTGGCACTCCGAGCCGATGGCCGGTCGAACGTCCGCAGTTGCATGCAGCTACGCGTCGTAGTTCAAGGTGAGGCGAATTGCCATGGGTCACGCTGAATCAACCAGTCCTCTCGCCGGCATCCGCGTTCTCGATCTGACACGCTACCTCTCGGGGCCCTTCGCGACGATGCTACTGGCCGACTACGGCGCCGACGTCGTCAAGGTCGAGTCGAGCAAGGGACGCGAGTTTCGCATTCCCGGCGTCGACCGTGACAACTACTTCTTCTTGTCGAGCAACCGCGGCAAACGTTCGATGACGCTGGACCTCAAGAGCACCGCCGGCCGCGAGCTGCTGCTGCGATTGCTGCCGCGCTTCGACGTGCTGATCGAGAATTTCCGCCCACAAGTGATGCCCGACCTCGGGCTTGCCCCCGACGATCTGGTGAATCGGTTTCCGCAGCTGATCTACTGCGGCCTCTCGGGGTTCGGTGCCGAGGGGCCCTACCGTAACCGACCCGGCTTCGACCAGATCGCGCAGGGAATGAGCGGCTTCATGAGCCTGACAGGGACAGCGGAAAGCGGTCCGACACGCGCCGGCATCGCAATCGCCGACATCCTCGGTGGCATCTTCGCGGCGCACGGCATCGTTCTCGCGCTGCATGCGCGACAACGCGACGGCCGCGGCCAGATCGTCAACACCTCGTTGCTCGAGGCGATGATCAGCGTGCTTTCCTGGGGAGCGGGTATGTATTTCGAATCGGGCTCAGTCCCCGGTCCCGCCGGGCAACATCACCCGCTGGCTTCACCGTACGGCCGCTTTCGCGCCGCCGACGGCTACCTCAACATCGCGGCCGGCAACGATGCGATGTGGAAGAAGCTCGCTGCTGCGCTCGGTCATCCGGAGTGGATCACCGACGCGCGCTTCGGCGGCATCCTTCAACGCGTCGGTAATCGCACCGAGCTGGCAGCTGAGATCGAAGGAGTCCTCGCCGGCGCCGATGTCAATCATTGGGTCGAAACCATCAACCGAGCGGGCGTGCCGTGCGGGCCGGTGCTCGACATCGGCCAGGTGTTCAGCGACCCGCAAGTACTCGCGCGCCAGATGCTCGTGGAAATGGAACATCCCGAGATTGGCATCTTCAAAACGACGGGCTTGCCGGTGAAGCTCTCGCGCACCCCTGGCCGTCTCGATCGAAGACCGCCGTTGCTCGGCGAGCATACCGACGACGTTCTACGCGAGTGCGGCATCGACGCCCCCGAGATTGCACAACTGCGGCAGCGAGGCGTCATTTGAGCGGCAAACCGATCCACCGGCGCGAATTTCATCGCCTGGTGCTCTCGTCGCTGGCGGTCGCCGCCGGTATTCCGGGCTGTTCCAATCCCACCGATTACACCGAAGACGACGCGAGTCGTCTCGACGCGCAGATGCGCAGCGAGCAAGCAGCGTCCGGCAAGGGACCCTACGGCGACCTGCACTACCGCGGCTATCGTGAGCTCGCCAAATTGCCGTACTTCAAACTCGGTGACGACGGCATGCTGCGACTGACTGTCGACGAGCTGCCACACGGCATCGACTTCCACGCCCACCTCGGGATGAACTTTCTGCTGGCACCCGAAATCGACCTGCTGGCGCGGCCGCCGATGCGCTACTTGCTCGATTGCGATCGCCAGACCCCGGGCTGCAATCTGGATCTCGACGTCTACATCAACGGCGCCTTCTCCGAGGAGATGCACGACGAGCTCGAGGGCGAGCTCATGGGGCAGCTGCTGTTGGGTAGCGATGCGGCCGCGACGCAGACGATCCCGAACCTGGTCGCCGAGCTTGACGCCATGCGCTTTCAGGCAGCGGCAATTCTGCCGATCGCTCTCGGCCTGCCGTTCGGAGACGACCTGACCGATCGCTGGTACGATGCCATCGAACGTTCCGGCACCCGAGACCGGTTGATTCCTTTCGCGTCCGTCCATCCCTCCGACAGCGGCTGGCGCGAGCGTCTGCGGGGGTACGCTCGCCGTGGTGCACGCGGCTTGAAAGTCCACCCCGAGATGCAACGGGTGTTTCCCGACGACCAGCGCATGATGGAGATCTACGAGGAGTGCGAAGCGCTCGGACTCGCCGTCATCTTCCATGCCGGGCGGTCGGGGATCGAGCCATCCTTCATGCGCAAGTACGCGCTCATCCGGCGCTTCATCCAACCGGCGCGGACGTTTCCGCGCGTTCAGTTTGCTCTCGGCCACGCCGGTGCGCGCGACGTCGAGGATGCGGTGAGTCTGGTGCGGCTCCTGGACAACGTCTGGCTCGAGATCACGGGGCAGGGAACGACACAGCTCGACGCCATCATCCAACAGCTCGGCACCGAGCGGTTGCTGTTCGGCAGCGACTGGCCGTTCTACCCGCTCGCCGCGACACTCGCCAAAGTGTTGTTGGTTACGGAGAAGAATCCCGCTGGCCGCGCCGCGATCGTCCGCCACAATGCGGATCGAATTCTGAAGCTGGCAGCGGCGACGCGGCGCGATCATCGATGATCGGCGGGGCTCGTGTTACCGATCACCCTTTAACGACCTCTACCGGTGCCAGGTCAACGGCGTAGAGACGCCCATCGTTGTGTGGTAGGAGCACCGCATGCGATGCAATCGACACGGTGTTGTTTCGATCTTCTTCGCGAGTGTTTTGCTCGCTGTTCTCGGATGGGGATGCAGCGCGAATGAAAAGGAAGGCCCGCCTCCTGATCCGGAGGAGTTGCCGACCGCAACGGAAGACGCGGTGTTCGGCCTGAGCTGGTCGTATACCGAGCAACAGCTGCTCGCTGCCGGCGTCATTCGCGGCAAGGCCGAACCCTTTGTCGGCAAACGCGGTCACATGTACACCGACGTGAAGTTGCCGCGGCGGTTCAAAGACGCGGATTGGTGTGCGCTGTGCTTCAATGACAGCGGCGACATGGTGCGCATCGCCTGTGTCGGCGAAACCGTGAAGAACGATCCGTCGGGCGAAGCGATGCGCAAGCGCTACGAAGAGCTCAAGGATGCGATCAGTCGCAAGATCCCTATCGTCGAAACATTTGAGGCGAAGAAAGGCACCTGGCCGCGCGATCAGGATTGGTGGGGATCGCTGAAGGACGGGAAGATACAGTGGGCAACGGGATTCCGCGGCGAGGTGATGGAAGCCATCCTGGAGATCCGCGCTGAGTCCGGCATCGCCGGAGCCTACAGCCTGATCGTCGACAACTTGAACCGCATGCAGGAGTTCAACCGCACCAGCGATCAAGCCGACCGGGCGGTATTTTGAAAGAAACCCATCCGCGTTTCTGAGTCCGAGGTTGTGCCCAACATTTTCGATTCGTATGGGCCTTGCAGGCCAATTCCTCGCGTCGCGAAACGTCCAGGTTCTGCCCAAGTCGCGACGCCCTTCGACGGGCTCAGGGCGAACGGAATTGTCTTTGATTCACAAGGACAAAATCCGTTCGTGCTGAGCCCGTCGAAGCACGTCGGGAATGTCGCCGCCCGCGAAGACTGCGGCCGCGCAGAATTTGCATGCAAAGCCATTCGCCTGCGAAGCATCCTCAAGCCAGGGGTGAAACCCCTGGCTCATCGCTGGCGACCCTTGGCGCGCCGTGACTGCAATTCAGGGTCCTCGCATTCTACAGTTGAAGACAGCCAGCAAAGTCCGATTGCGAACGCTACCGGCCCCCGTTAGAGTCAACTGACTTCACCATGGCCAACGCAAGTGCATATCTCGAGGACCTCCTCGCTCGCCGCATCGCCATCATCGACGGCTCGATGGGTGTCTTCATTCAGCGAAAGAAGCTCAGCGAGGAGGAGTATCGCGGCGCCCGATTCCGCGAGCACCCGAAGGATTTGAAGGGCGACAGCGACCTGCTGTGCCTGACGCAGCCCGACATCATTTCGGGAATCCACCACGCCTACCTCGAAGCCGGCGCCGACATCGTCACGACCAATTCCTTTACAGCCACATCGATCTCACAGGCCGACTACGACCTCGAGCCCGTCGTCTACGAAATGAACGTCGCCGCCGCGCGTCTCGCGAAGGAAGCCTGCAATCAATGGGCAACAAAGACGCCGGCGCAGCCGCGACTGGTGGCCGGCTCGCTCGGGCCGACGAACCGAACCCTGTCGCTATCCCCCGACGTCAACAACCCGGCGTTCCGCACGCACACCTTCGATCAGATTCGCGATTCGTACGCCGAGCAGGCGCGCGGCTTGATTGATGGCGGCGCCGACATCCTGCTCATCGAAACCATCTTCGACACGCTCAACGCCAAAGCCGCGATCATGGGGGTGTTCGATGTTTTCGACGAGAAGGGCATCGAGCTGCCGGTGATGATCTCGGTGACGTTCACCGATCGCAGTGGGCGTACGCTGTCGGGACAGACGGTCGAAGCATTCTGGACCTCGGTACGGCACGCCAAGCCGTTGAGCGTGGGTATCAACTGTTCCCTCGGCGCCACAGAGATGAGGCCGTACCTCGAGGAACTTTCGGCGATCGCCGCAGTGTACGTCAGCTGCTACCCCAACGCCGGCTTGCCCAACGCCTTCGGCGGCTACGACGAAACGCCGGAGATCACCTCGCGACTGCTGCGCGAGTTCGCCGAAGCCGGGTTCATCAACATGATCGGCGGCTGCTGCGGCACAACTCCGGAGCATATACGGGCCATCGCCGATGCCGTTAAGGATGTCCCGCCGCGCAAGATCCCCGAGGTAACGCCCTACACGCAATACAGTGGACTCGAGCCCTTGACGATCCGGCCGGACAGCAATTTCATGATGGTCGGCGAGCGCACCAACGTCACCGGATCGAAACGCTTCTCCAACTTGATCAAGAAGGACGACTACAACGGCGCGCTCGTGGTGGCTCTCGATCAGGTGCGCAGCGGCGCCAATCTGATCGACGTCAACATGGACGAGGGCATGCTCGACTCCGAGCAGGCGATGACCCACTTCCTCAACCTGATCGCCACCGAACCGGAGATCGCCCGCGTACCGATCGTCGTCGACAGCTCGAAATGGTCGGTGATCGAAGCCGGGCTCAAGTGTGTCCAGGGCCGCTCGGTAGTCAACTCGATCAGCCTCAAAGAAGGCGAAGCCGACTTTCTGGCCAAGGCGCGGCTGGCGCAACGCTACGGCGCCGGTGTCGTCGTCATGGCTTTCGATGAAGTCGGCCAGGCGGATACGGTTGAGCGCAAGGTCGAGATCTGCGGGCGCGCGTATGAGCTGCTCACCGAAAAGGTCGGCTTCGAGCCGCAGTCGATCATCTTCGACCCGAACATCCTCGCTATCGCGACCGGCCTGGAGGAGCACAACGACTACGCCAAGAACTTCATCGAAGCGGCGACGATCATCAAAGAGCGCTGCCCGGGAGTGAAGATCAGCGGCGGCGTGAGCAATCTGTCGTTCTCGTTCCGCGGCAACGACGTCGTCCGCGAAGCGATTCACTCGGCGTTTCTGTACCACGCCATCCACGCCGGCATGGACATGGGCATCGTCAACGCCGGGCAGCTGGCGGTCTACGAGGACATTCCCAAGGATTTGCTCGAGCACGTCGAGGACTTGCTCTTCAACCGGCGCCCCGACGCCACCGAACGCATGGTCACCTTCGCCGAGTCGGTGAAGGGCAGCGGCAAGAAGAAAGAGCTCGACCTGGAGTGGCGCAAGCAGCCGGTCGAGAAGCGGCTGGCGCACGCGCTCGTCCACGGCATCGTCGACTTCATCGTCGAAGACACCGAGGAAGCCCGATTGAAGTATCCGAAACCGCTCGACGTCATCGAAGGCCCGCTGATGGACGGCATGAAGATCGTCGGCGACCTCTTCGGCGCCGGCAAGATGTTCTTGCCGCAAGTGGTGAAGAGCGCTCGCGCGATGAAGCAGTCCGTCGCCCACTTGACCCCGTTCATGGAGAGCGAGACGTCAAAGGCGCCGGCGAAAGGGAAGATCGTCATCGCCACGGTGAAGGGCGATGTCCACGACATCGGCAAAAACATCGTCGGTGTCGTCCTGCGCTGCAATAGCTACGAGGTCATCGACCTTGGAGTCATGGTGCCGTGCGACAAGATCCTCGACACCGCGCTGGAGCAGGGCTGCAATCTGGTCGGCTTGAGCGGCTTGATTACACCGTCCCTGGACGAGATGGTGCACGTCGCCAAGGAAATGGAACGACGCGGAATCGCGCTTCCCCTGCTGATCGGCGGTGCGACAACAAGCCGCCAGCACACGGCAGTGAAGATCGCGCCGCAGTACAGCCAGAGCACCGTACACGTCCTCGATGCGTCGCGCGTCGTCGGCGTCGCTGCCGCCTTGCTCGATCCGAAGCAGAAGGCGCCCCTCGACGAAGCCAACCGCCGCGAGCAGGAACGCCTGCGCTACGTCTACCTGCAAAGGAAGGACGAGCCCCTGGTCCCGTATGCGGCTGCGGTCGAGCAACGACCGCCGATCGAGTGGCATGCGACCGACGTTGCGGAACCGCCGTTCCTCGGCCTCCGAATCATCGACGACGAACCGCTACAATCGCTGGCGGAGTACATTGACTGGACGTTTTTCTTTTCGGCGTGGGAGTTGCGCGGCAAGTTTCCAGCGATCCTCGACCACCCCGAACGCGGCGCGGCCGCGCGCGAGCTCTACCAGAACGCGCAGGAGCTCCTGGGTCGGATCATCGACGAGAAGCGGCTGATCGCACGCGCGGCGTACGGATTTTGGGCGGCCAACAGCGACGGCGACGACATCGTGCTCTATACCGATGAAAGCCGTCGCAGCGAGTTGTTGCGCTTCAACATGTTGCGCCAGCAGGACCCGCGCGGCACCAACCTGCCGCTGCGCAGTCTCGCCGACTTCGTCGCGCCGATCGGCAGCGGTTTGAAGGACTACGTCGGCGCCTTCGCCGTAACCGCCGGCATCGGGGCGGATGAGTTGGCCAGGGAGTTCGAGCGCAAGCACGACGACTACAACGCCATCATGGTCAAGGCACTGGCCGATCGGTTGGCGGAGGCATTCGCCGAAGCCCTGCATCAGCGCGTGCGTCGCGCCTGGTACGCGCGCGAAGAGAGCCTCGGCAACGACGAGCTGATCGCCGAGAAGTATCGCGGTATCCGCCCCGCATTCGGTTATCCCGCGTGCCCGGATCACAGCGAGAAGTTCAAGCTCTTCCACCTGCTGCAAGCGCAGAAGGCCGGCATGGCGTTGACCGAATCGGGAGCGATGACACCGGCTGCGAGTGTCAGCGGCATCTATCTCGGTCATCCCGAGTCACAGTACTTCCAGCTCGGGCGCATCGATCGCGATCAGGTCCACGACTACGCTCGCAGAAAAGATGTCAGCGTCGCCGATGCCGAGCGCTGGCTGCTGCCGAATCTGGGCTACGATCCGGAAGCCGTGGGAGGATGAAGCATAAGAACGGAGGTTAGGTCATGCCCTACGCCGAAGGCCGTCCGTACTACGACGCCGATTCGCACGTGATGGAGCTGCCCGAGTGGCTACCGTCGTATGTCGATCCGGCATACCGGGATCGCGTCCGCCCGTTTTCACTCGGCAGCACCGGCACAGCCAAAGCTGTGCGCGCGATGATCGAGCGAGCCCGACAGCGGGTCGGAGATGAAGGCGAACGCGCGGGATACGAGCGCGAGCTGCTGACCCGTAAGAGTTGGGACGCCTACGGCGCTTTCGATGCCGCCGACCGTTCGCGTGCCCTCGATCTGCTCGGTTTCGAAAAGCAGCTGGTGTTTTCCACCTTCGCGCCGGGTCAGTCGGAGCTCGCTAGCGATGTCGACGCGAGTTACGCCGCCGCCCGCGCCCTGACGCGCGCGATGATCGAGTTTTGCTCCGTCGATCGACGGCTCTTGCCGGTTACCTTCATTCCGCTTACCGATCCCACGCGCGCCATCGAAGAAGCCCGCTTTGCGCTCGACGCCGGTATCCGCGGCATTACCATCTCGCCGTTGCCGCCGAAGACGCACTCGATCACACATCCTTCAATGCATCCGCTGTATGCCCTTTGCGAGGAGCGCGGTGTACCGATTCTGTTTCATGTCGAGAACAACGCGCCGCGCAAGATCAGCGCCGGCTTCGCCGAGAACGGCTGGGAAGGTCAGACAGACTTCCACGGCGGCGGTGAGAACTTCACCGGCTTGCTCTACATGGCGGTCAGCCACTGGGTTGAAGTCGGCCTGGCGGCGCTGATTTTCGACCACATCCTCGAGCGCTTCGCGCGTCTCAAGGTCGGCGTCATCGAGCTCGGCGCCGTCTGGGTGCCGGCGTGGCTCGAGCGCATGGAGATCGTCGTCGACACATTCGGGCGGACGGAGAGCCGCCTGCGACAGCTTTCTCTGCGCCCGACCGAATATGTGCGTCGCCAGCTGCGCGTTACACCGTATCCGACCGAGAACGTCGGCCGCTTGATTGAGCGCTGCGGACCGGAGCTCTTCATGTTCTCTTCGGACTATCCCCACGTCGAAGGTGGCCGCAATCCGCTGAAGCGATTCAGCGAATCGCTGGAGGGACGCAGCGAGACGGAGCTGACGGCGTTCTACAGCGGAAACTTCGCCGACCTGGTGGGTCCGGGCATTTGAGCCCCAGTGGTCCGCGCAGCGGACCCTACAGCCGACTTACGGGCGTGGAGGGGGAGACGGCTTCAGCCGGATTGGCTGTTTTAGCCGGGAGGTTCACCTCCCGGCGGTCCTGTGGCTCAGCGCTTCAAGCATCCCCCGCCAGCAACGAGCGCGCGATTTGCGAGGTCTGGATTTCGTCCGTGCCGCCGTAGATCTGCAGCACCTTGGCATCGCGACATAGTTGTTCGACCTGAAACTCCGCCATGTAGCCGTTACCGCCGAACAACTGCACGGCTTCGAGACAAACCTCCATCGTCGCCTGTGCGGCGTAGAGCTTGCCGGCGGAAGCCTCCGCGAAGGATTGGCGCTTGCCGGACGCCACGATCTCGATCTGACGGAAGAGCATGTTCTGAATGTTCATCTTGGCGACCTGCATCTTCGCGAGCTTGAGCTGAATCAATTGGAACTCGCCGATCGGCTTGCCGAACTGCACGCGCGTACGGGCGTATTCGGTGCACAGCTCCAAGGCGCGGTCGACCATACCGTAGGCCATCGCGACGACGCCGGAGCGTTCGGTACCGAAAGTTGCTTTGGCGCCTTCGCGGCCGCCGGCGGCTTCTTCGGTCTCGCCCATGAGGCGGTCGCGGCCGACGCGGACGTCCTCGAGGAACAGCTCGCCCGTCGGCGACGAGTGCATGCCCATCTTGCGCAGCGGCTTGGATTGCTCGAGGCCCGGCATGCCCTTGTCGAGAATGAAGCTGACCACCTTGCGCTCGCGAGCGTCCTTCTGACCTTCATCGAGCTTGCAAATGAAAACGATCGTATCGGCATACGGCCCGTTGGTGATGAATGTCTTCTGCCCGTTGAGCAGGTAATCATCGCCGTCGCGCCGCGCCGTCGCCTTCATCGATCCGAAGGCATCGGAGCCGGAGCCCGGTTCGGTGATCGCCCAGGCACCGATCTTCTCCAGGGTCATCAACGGCAGCGCCCAGCGGTCCTTCTGCGTCCAGGTTCCCTTCGCCATGATGGCGCCGGATGTCAGTCCCATGCTGACGCCCATCGCGGTGACGAGGCCGGGGCAGTAGCGCGACAGCTCGATGATTGGGATGAGCTGCAAGGCGACGGCGTCGGCCGCGGCCGCGCCGCCCTCGCTCCGTTGTTGGTGGCCGTTGCTCTCGCCGCCTTCGAGAGCTTTGCGTTTCATCGACTCGTAGCGCATGCGCGCGGCTTCATCGACGCCCATGGTGCGCACCAGCTTGCGCATGATCTCGTACGGCGGCATGTCGCCGTGCTCGAGCTCTTCGAGATTCGGCACGATCTCGGCTTCGACGAAGCGGCGGACCATATCACGCACCATCAGGTGCTGCTCACTCCATTCAATCATCTGATTGCTCTCCTCTCGCCGCGGGCGATCTTCAGCGGCTTAGCCCGAGGTCAGGCGCAAGGCAACTGAGGGCTTGTGAGGTGAGAGCTTGTGAGGAGGAGGCGCCGCCGCCTTGGGGTGAGGCGGCGGCGCTGCTGTGCCGGCTGGGGTCAAGGGCCGGTCGCTTGGGAACTGCGCTCAGCGTTTTCTAAATCGACTTGGACCCGACGACGCCGCACCGGCCGAGCAGCCTTGCATCGCTCTTCCGCCAACTCGTCTCGGTTCGAGCCGGCAGAAACAGCGGAGCCCGCCATGAGGGGAGCGGACTCCGCACCCGCGATGCGTCACGAATCGGGCGGACCATCCCGACCGGGTCGGCGTCGTCGCATGACACGGCTTGTCGTGTCAGTCAGTACACAGGGACGGAATGGACTGGAATTTTGCTGCGCAGGTCAGCAGGTCAGGCTTGGCTGAGAGATCGGTGCAAGGCACAATACGATTCATGATCGGACGGACGGTGATGGCTGCCGAGCGGGCCTCGGCGAACTACTTCCTGCGCCAGGTAAGCCGGCGGCGGACGGGCGAGGTGAGCTGGGAGATCGTCGATGCCGGCTCCGGAGTCACGGTCGCCGCCGGATTCGACAGCCGAGAAGAGGCTTTGCGGGCGGTGCGCGGCTGGGAGCGTTTGAGCCAGGAGCTCGAAGACGGGCTCGAGGGACATATCGTCGTCCACTGAGATCCCGTCCCGGGATTCGTCGACAACCAACAGGAGACAACAATGGGTGGAGAAAGGATGCGCACCGCGGTGGTGACCGGAGGAGGATCGGGAATCGGCCGCGCCATCGCCATGCGGCTGGCTGAAGACGGCGTTGACGTCGCGATCCTGGATATCAACCTGGCGGGCGCGGAGGAAACCGCGGCCGGCGTGCGTGGCCTCGGCCGTCGCGGCGTCGCGATTGAAACCGACGTCGCCACCTCAACATCCGTCGCGGCGGCATTCGAGAAGGCGAAGTCAATCGGGCCGGTTCAGATCCTGGTCAACGTCGCGGGCATCGGCGAGTTCATGCCGTTCGCCGACATGACCGAAGAGCAATGGGACCGCATGATCGCCGTTCATCTGAAGGGAACCTACAACTGTGCCAAGGCGGCGATCGGTGAAATGGTTGCGAGCGGCTGGGGCCGCATCGTCAATATGGCGTCGGTCGCAGGGCTCAACGGCGGAGGTCCGGGCCTGGCGCACTATTCCGCCGCCAAGGGCGGAATCATCGGCTTCACCAAGGCGCTGGCCCATGACGTGGGCCCGACCGGGGTCACGGTCAACGCCATTGCCCCAGGCTTGATCGACACGCCGATGATCCGAGACAGTGCGGTATCCCAGGTGATCATCCAATACACTAAGGAGCGTACACCCATGCGTCGGATCGGCTTGCCGGCGGACATCGCCGCCGCTTGCTTGTACCTGGTCGCGGAAGACGCCAGCTTTATCACCGGTCAGATCATCAGCCCCAATGGCGGCGCTTATATGTAGAACTGCGGGGCTGCCAATCATCTTCCCGCAGCCCTACTTTTGTTGTTCACATTTGCCCTTTCCGGGGATAGAAAACGAACGGAAGGTCTAGCAGGCAGAACCATCGAGCCGGGAGTGAACGGATGAAGCGTCAAGCTTGCGTCGGAGTTGTTGGTCTCTGTTTGAGCATTCTGACCGTCGGCGCCGGGTGTCGGTCGCGACAGCCTGAGCCGGTCGAACCGTTACCACCGGATCGCGTCGTCGCACCCGGATCAGCTGACGAAAGCGTCACGCTCAGTGACGTGAGAGCCAGCGACCAGCTCATTACCGGTACACTCACCAACGGATCGAACCGCCAAGTGGACGACGTACACCTGCTCGTCAACCACAGCTTCCTGTGGAAGAACGAGCGCAATCCCGGGCGAAACAACCCGAGCCGGACGGAATACTACCGGGTCGGCAAGCCGATCCCGCCAGGCGCGAGCATGTCGTTCGAATACCACCCGGACCCGCCGCTGCCGAAACGCAGCGACGGCGCTTTCATGACCACCGTGGAGGTCGTGAGCTTTACCGAAATCGGCCAGTGAGCCGAAGCCCGGCTCACCCAGGGAAAAACATCGCGTCCTGAAGGCTGCGGAAGGTCTCGACCTCGCCGCCGTCGCCGTTCTTCCACATCCGAAAGCGAAAGCGCGTGTGCAGGCTCTCGCGCCAGCGGCGCACCCGAACAATGTCGACCCGCGTCAGAAAGCGTTCTCCCACGAGGACCGGGGCGGAGTAGCGCGCATCCTGAATGCGGACACCATGGCCGCGCCAGGCCGGGCCGATCAGCCCGCGGCGATGCATGGCGATGATTCCCGCCTGCCCGGTAAGCGCAATGACCAGGTCTCCAGGCAGGTGATGCGGCCAGTTGGGGCTCGTCCGCTGCAGGCTCAGACCCGGATCGTCAGCCCCCAGCGTCTTCTCGAAGACGAACCCCAGGTCATCTTCTTCGACCAGCGCATCGAACAGCACGGGGGTCGGGCAGAGCGGGTCGAGGTCTGACCGACCGACGTAGATCTCAGGCACGTCCCGGGACTCCCCAGAAGCGCGTAAAGGGCGACCAAAATTGAGGTTTCATTTTGGTAAGGGCAAACCTTCTGCTACCATCGCTCGCCGCAATGGTACAAGGAACGATTCTCGTCGTCGACGACAACCTCGACAACCGCCGCCTGTTGCGGCTGATGCTCGAGAAGGCCGGCTACGGCGTGCAAACCGCCGAATCCGGCACTGAAGCACTCAATCTTTATCAGAAAAATCAGATCGACGTCGTCCTGCTCGATCTGCAGATGCCGGAGATGGACGGCATCACCACTCTCAAGAACCTGCGACAGATCGATAGCAACGCCCAGGTCATCGTGATCACCGCCTACGGCTCGATCGAGCGTGCGGTTGCCGCAATGAAGGCCGGCGCGCTCGACTTCCTGACCCGACCGGTACGCCGCGAAGTGCTCATCGCCCTGGTCGAGAAGGGACTCGATCTGGGCCGCATCATGGCGGAAAACAAGCGGCTTCAGGACGAAGTCGGCAACCGCTACGACTTCTCTCAGCTCGTCGGCAGGTCGCGGCAGATGCAGCAAGTGCTCACCCTCGCCGGGGAAGCGGCTAAGCGCGACGTCACCGTGCTGATTACCGGAGAGAGCGGCGTCGGCAAGGAAGTTCTGGCGCGCGCCATCCATTACAACAGCAATCGCCGCTCCGGCCCATTCTTCGCCCTGAACTGCGCCGCCATCACCGAGACGCTGATGGAAAGCGAGTTGTTCGGACACGAACGAGGTGCCTTCACCGGTGCTGATCGGCGCAAGCAAGGTCTTCTCGATCAAGCGGCACGCGGGTCCTTGCTCCTCGATGAGATCGGCGACATGCCGCTGACGGCACAGGCGAAGCTGCTGCGAGTGATCGAGAACCGCGAGATGATTCCCGTAGGCGGTACGCAGCCGATCAAGGTCGAAACCCGCGTCATCGCGGCAACCAACGCCGACTTGCGCAAGCGCGTTCAGGACAAGCAGTTTCGCGAGGATTTGTTCTTCCGCTTGAACGTTCTGGCGATCCAGATCCCACCGCTGCGTGATCGGCGTGAGGATATCATCCCGTTGGCAAAGCACATTCTCGGCAAATTGGCGCGAGAAACCGGTAAGGACTTGCCGGGACTGTCGAAGGACGCGGTCGACTTTCTCATGGAAGCGTCGTGGGAAGGCAACGTGCGCGAGTTGGCCAACGCGATCGAGCGGGCGGTGATCGTCAGTCAGGGCAATCTGATCACGGCAGCCGACTTTCCCACGGTCGCGACAGTTGCAGTCAAGAACGACGCGGCTTCCGTTACCAGTAGCCTGGATGGCATGAAGCTCGAAGATGTCGAGCGCACGCTTCTGCTGCGAGCGCTCGAACGCAGCGGCAACAATCTCACACGCGCTGCTCGACTGTTGGGCATGGGACGAGGCGCGTTGCGTTATCGTCTGGAGAAGCACGGAATATCGCCGCGTGAAACCAACGGCGACGTTTGATGTCAAGCGCTAGTTCCGGCTGAGATCAGCCGAGGCGGCTGTCATCAGCCGCAAAAAGACACGGCATTCGTGCCATCAGTCGGCCAAATCATCCAACTTCAAGGACTTTTAACCTGCCATTCGGACAGGGGCGGCAAGGCATGCAGGTTGCTTTGTCATCCTATGTCGCACGGCAAACGCCTGCCTACACTTGGGAAGAGACGACTATGAGCCAGAGGGCCGTGGAAAGCATTCTGGGGAGATTGATTACCGACGAGGAGTTTCGCGAAGAGTTCTTTCGCGAACCACTCGAGGCTTGTCGGGTCAACGATTGGGGAGTGACACCGGCCGAGTTGTCCGCGCTCATCGGCCTTAATCCCGTGATGTTGCGGGACATGGCGGGCAATCTCGATCCGAAGATCGTTCGCGCGATCGCTACCGATCAGCGAAGCGACAATCAACAGCGCGACAGCGGGCAGGAGGCATCACCACCGCCCGCTCAGCCTCCTCGACGTCACTGACCAACGGCTCAGTCCGTTTGCTCAGAACGTCGTTTATCGCTACTAGTGCCTGCGACCGTTGGCTCCGTACCCACACGGATGCCCGATGTCGACGTGCTGGGCGGAGCGGGGAAGAGGAGGTGCTTGATGAGCCAGCAAGCGGTCGAAGGAATTCTCGGCAGATTGATCACGGACGAGGAGTTTCGCGGCGAGTTCTTCCGCAATCCGCAAGCTACCTGCGGCCAGCAGCTCAAGGACCTGCCGACGGCACAGGAAGTGGCAGCACTAGCGCGCATCGATCCAACGACACTGTCACAAGTCGCAGCGCTACTCGATCCGAAGATCGTCCGCGCCGTGGCGCTTTGAAGATTCGTGAAGCGTCAGGCAACCAAAAGTCTTTCTCTCACGCTTCACGAAGAACCAGGCCAAAAGCACCAGGCTCGCGCCGACGATCCAGTCGCCGCAGCGCACGTAGAGCGATAGCCCATTCCGCAAAGGCAGGTCGGCCTGAATGGCCCCCATGACTCCTTCGTCGAGCTTGGCAACGACGCGTCCAGCCGGATCGATGAAAGCACTCACACCCGAGTCGGACGCCCGCGCCAACCAGCGGCGAGTCTCGACCGCCCGCATCGCCGACACACCCAGCGCCTGCTGAACCTCGCTGGTTCGGGCGAACCACGCGTCATCCGAGAGACTGACGAGAAGCCGGGCACCAGCCCGCACCATCGAGTTGAATCCGCCGGCATGTAGCGCCTCGAAGCAGATCGCCGCGGCCAACGGCACTCCCTCTTGAACACGTAACGGCGCCGCGGACCGGCCTGGCGCGAAGTGGCCGATCGGGCGCCAGGCTCGGAGAAATCCGATCCGATCGACGCCGGGAACATACTCCGCAAAGGGAACCAGTCTTCGCTTGTGGTACGCCTGCACCTTTGACGCACCGGCCGGCACGAACAGGAAAGCGGCATTGAGCTCGCCACCGCCGGACGGAGGTAGGTCCAGAGCACCAACCATGAGCGGTTGCCCCAACAACGCTGTCAGCTGTTGCAGGCGCCGTCGTTGATCTTCGTCGCTACTCAGGTAAGCGCGCAATGTGGCCTCGGGCCACACCAGCAGCTGACCGATCGCCGACGGCGCCTCCCGCTGGCGCGCGGTCGCCGCAACCGTCAACGGTTCGTAGATCTTCCAGGCGAGATCGTTCTGTTGCTGCGCATCGGCATGCAATCCCAAGCCCCCTTGCACCAGGGTGACGTGCAGCGACTCAGCCGGCGCCGTGACATTCAGTTGAATCAGGCGAAGGCCGCCGTAGATCGCCAGCAGGCACACAACGCCGATAGCCGCCGCGGTGGCACGCCAACGCTTCAGCGGGTCGGACGTAGCCGACACGCTCGTCACCAGGGCAGCGGCGGCAGCAGCGGTTGCCCACGAGAGGCCGTGCGGTCCGGCTAGATCGGCCGCTTGCCGCAGCAACAGCGCACCGCCGAGGCCGTCACCAAGGGTCCACGGCAGGATCTTTGGAAAGCTCCACTCAACGACGACCCAGATAGCGGCGGTCTCTGCGCAGTGAGAAACCAGACCGTGTCGCCGGCGATTCGCAGCGAGGAGGGAAAACACACCGAACTGCAGACCATGGTAGACGACTACAGCAGCGACACACGCGGCGACCGCCGCTGGCGACATTCCCGTGAAACCGGCGATCGCTTGCCACAACCACGCGCAGGCAACCAGATGCCCGGCGCAACCGCCGGTCCAACCGATCAGGAATGACGCCCAGGCGCGCGCACCATCCGCCGCCCGGAGAAGCAACGCAACGCCGACGAAGGCGGCCGCCCAATATGCAGTCGGCGGGAAGCTGAACGCGATACATGCTCCGCCGAAGCTCGCTGCGACCAATCGGACAAACATCGGCCGCTCGACGACATTAGCGAGGTCTGCCGAGAAGCACCGAAACGGAACCGTCGAGCCCCGCGTTCACCGTCGCTAGATCGACGACACTGTCCGCATTCAGATCCGCAGCCAGTGCTTCCGAAGCCGCTCCATCGATGACGAAGCGCTGCGCTCGGGCAAATGTTCCTTCGACGACGCCGGCGTGGATCGCCAGACCGTCGGAGAGAGTCAGCAGATCGACACGGTTGTCACCGTTGACCTCGGCGAGGCTGAAGGAAGCTGCATCGATCACCGTCGCAACGGTCTGCCCACTCGAGAACCGTCCGCCGCCAAGACCGAAGAAAACTGCAAGCCGACCGCGGCCGCCAACCGCAAGATCCAGGTTTCCGTCGGCATCGAGATCGGCGGAATCGATATAGGTAGGCGTGATGATGGCTGGCGTTTCAAGGTCTGGCGCCGGCTCCAGACTTCCAGTTCCATCGGCAAGGAGAACCGAAACCGACTCCGCGTTCGCAGTGCCGACATCGTCGAAACCGTCGGCATTGAAGTCGGCGACGACCATCTCACGCGGCGTCGGAAGCTCGAGACTGTCGGCTGGAACGAACATCAGGCCGCCAACCCCGGTCAACACGGATACACCACTGGAACTGAGGATGACGAGGTCGTCGAGCATGTCGGCGTCGAGCCGTCCGGCCGACATCGAAACGATGCGGGGCATCGTCGCGGAAGTCATCGGCGCGTCGAAGTGACCGTCGCCGATGCCACGAAGCGCCGCCACGCATGCCGGACACTGCTGGTTCTGGTACCCGACGACCAGATCGGGAAACTCGTCATGATCGAAGTGGCCGACGGTCATCGCCAACAGCTGCGACATCAGCGGGACGACGATCGGTTCCGCAAAGTCGCCATCGCCCAGGTTGCGCAGAATCGAAACATCATCTGAGCCGGGATTCATGGTCGCCAGATCGTCCAGGCCGTCATTGTCGACGTCCACCAAACGCAGCTCGGCCGACAGCCTGCCGCCGGTCTGGAATGATCGTACGGTCGCCACGTCACGGCCGCCCAGCCCCCAGAAGATCGAGACCTCGCTGTCGACGATGTCGGCATAGACGATGTCTCGTCTACCATCTCCATCGACGTCAGCGACGTCGGCTGCCGATACGGCAGTGCCGGCGTCAAGCCTTCGTTCGCCGAGAAACGTGCCATCGCCGACACCGAAGGATACCGACACGCCTTGCGGATCATCGATGACGACATCGGGGATCCCGTCGTCGTCGACGTCCGACACCTTCAATGTTGATGGCGCTTTTCGACCCAAAACCTCACCGACGACATCGAAAGCTCCATTGCCGCGGCCGAGTAGCGCCGAGGCAGCGACCACGACTCCGGGGCCGTCGCTCATCACTTTGGCGACGACATCATTGACCAGATCGCCGTTGAGATCGGCGAGCTCTACACCGTTCGTCGCCAGACCGACATCGACGGGAAGGGGTGATTCGAGACGGCCGTTGCCGGCGTTGCGCAAGAACGAAAGCTGCGCCGATCCGAACGCCACGAGGACATCCGGCACCAGATCGCGGTCGACGTCGCCGACGGCCAATGACAGCGGGCTAGCGTTGACGTCGAAGTGCATCGCTGTCGTAAAGCCACCATCGGCGGTACCGAGCAGCACGCTCAGATTGTTCGATTCGGCGTTGGCGACGACGACGTCGGCGAACGAGTCGCGGTTGAGATCGGCGACCCCCAGGGCCACCGGAGATTCACCAGCGGCGAAGCTGGCGGTTACGAAATTCCCGTTCGCGAACGATGTAACTGTCACTGTATCGGACTGGCTGTTGGCGCAGACGAAGGCGGGGGTACGGGCGGCGCCGAGCAGCGCGGCGCTCAGGTCGACGGGTCCACGGCCAACGGCGATCTGGCGCTCGGCAGCGAAGCCGCCTCCGGGCTGCTGCAGAAGAATTGACAGAGAATCATGAGCGCCGCTGACAGTGGCGAGATCGGCGTCCTGGTCGCCATCGATATCGGCAACGGCCAGCGCCAGTGGAGGATGATCGAGCGCAAGCCGCGGCCCGGGGAATTGTCGGGTCAAGTCGGGTCCTGGAATCGGGGCAACACAGCCGAAGAGGGCACTGGTGAGCGCTTTCAGGATCTCGTCGACGGAAACCGTTTGGTTTTGATCGACGTCGCCGGCAGCGCAACCGCCGATCCCGCCATTGAGCGCTGCGGTGACCAGTCGCACGATCTCATCCACCGTGACGATGCGATCGAGGTCGCAGTCGCCTGCGCAAGTTGTCGCCGGCGATGCATGGCTCGGGGACACGCTGACGAGGAATGCCAGGAGCGCAATCGCGTTCCGTATTCTGCCACTTGAAAGCATCGAGCTGCCCGTTCTCGTGTGCTACTCCGGCAGCACACCGTCCCAGACCCATTCGCCGGTTCCGCCGCTACGATCGTCGTAGCTACCGCTCACGCCGTCGGGAGTGATCACGCCGTTGACTTTGGCGACCGGGGCACCGCGTTCATCGAATACAGTACCGGCAAGGCGCCGTCCCTTGATCACACCCTCAATCCGGCCCGAACCGAATAGCACGGAGTCCTCTACCTTCACACTACCGTGTATCCTGCCGTTGTCGTCGCGATCGATATCGAGTGCCCACCGTTGGCGAGGACGATGGCGGCGCCCATGCGGCTTCCAGCGCCCGTTTCCCAGCAGTCGGCGCTGGCGAATTTCGCGGCGTTCCTTGCCGACCCATTCCGGCCGCACGTCGCTTCCACTCTGTGAACGGTCGGCGTTCGTGGTAGCGGCGAACAGCAGTGTTGCCAGCCCAGCCATTGCGATCATTTTCTTGTGCATGTCATCTCCGTTGTCGGATCACCGTCAGCGATTCACCAGCGGCGATTCGAGGATCGGCCGCAGATGATGGTCGTAGAGTTCTTTTGCTGGTCCATAGAATGCGAGTTTCGTGCGCTGGGCGGCGCCGGCGGTGGCGCCGCCGGCAAGATCGCGCGGATCGAATCTACCGAAGTTGCTCAAACCGCTCTTGAGGAACTTGCCGACACCCAGGTGCGCCTCGCTGAGCGCACCACCTGCAGCGGCGCGCAGAGCGCCGCCAGTCAGTAGCGTGCCGAAGGTTTCACCGCTCGGGTCATAGGTCTTGCTGACACCCAGGGCTTGCGCCACGCCACCAGTGATCGGTCCGACCGTGGCCTGCGAGATCTCGTCGACCGCAGGCTGGAGCAAGTTGCCGAAGGCTCCGCCAATCGCACCGCCCGCTGTTCCTTGAACGACGGATTGACGGAGATCGCGTCCCGTAACGGTCGCCAGGGCAGCCGAGCCGACGAATCCGCGAATCGCGCCGGACAGCGCACCGCGTACACCGATCGCACCGGCTTGCGCCAGGAGATCGGAAGGCGGCGCAATCAAGTCTTGCACGGAGAGCGTCCCTCCGGCGCGGAGTCCATCGAGAGCTTCACCCAAGCCGCTTGACTCGAAGACAAGACCTGAGACCGCACCGGAGATCGCGCCGTTCTTGATCCCTTCGAGAATTGCTTTCGCCTCGCCGGTCGCAGCCGCTTGAATCGAGCCGGTGAACAATCCCGTCACCGCACCCTTGGCAGCGGCAAGGACCGCCGGCTGCAGCTGCGTCAGGAGTTGCGGGATGAGTGCCTGAGCCGCAGTCAGTACCGCCGACAGGGCTTCGAGAGCTAGAGTCAGAACCGGGATGAGGAAGAAGAACTCACCGTCCGGATCGACGCCGTTCACCGGATTCCAGGAGCCGTAGGCGTACGGACTCGGGAACTGCCGTTGCGGATCGTGAGTGAGGAACGTGCCGACTTCAGGATCGTAGAAACGCGCGCCGGCATACTGGAGGCCGCTGGTAGAGTCCGTTTCATAGCCGGTGAACTCATACGGGTGCGCCGTCGCCGCGACGGTCGCGCCGGTACCGTTCCGGCGCAGGCGAACACCGCCATATGGCTTGTAGCGGATGTATTCGACGACGGCGCCGCCGCGCGTGATCACCAATGTCGAACCAAGGTGGTCGACGTGATAGTGCGTCGTCGGGTCGGGCGGGCAATTGACGCAGCCTGGACCCGGAGGGAAGGCGAACGCTACGCGCCCTCCCATCGGGGTATAGAACGCCAGCGGTGCCGGCAAGGTCACCGTGAGCCATATGCCGGTCAGCAAGAGGATCTGACCCGATCGGATTCGCAGTCCCAGCCCGAGACGCCGACGACCAGGAGCGCAGCACAAAGCGAAGAGCAAGCTCGTCGCCAACATTGTCGGAACCCAGTTGTAGGCAATTCCGGCAGTCGCAACCGTTAGCGGACGAGCAAGGGCGAACATCCGGTCATCGTGCGCCGCTGCCGCCATGTGCCAGGCGGCATTCTCGCGCGACGCGATACGCAGATCGCCGGCGAGGTAGTGCTTGATCAGCTTGCCGTCGCGGCTCTCGGCCAGCTCGTTGAAGTAACGCGTCGTCTGCGCAGCCGCCTGGACGTACTTTGCGACCTGTCGACCGGTATAGTCGTACTGAACCGAAACCGCTCCAGCGTCGATGCTCTCGAGCCGCCCTTCGCCATCATAGGCGTACGTCTGTCCCGGCTTCGAAAGTCGGCTGCCGTTCTCGTCATGAGAGATACCTGCAGAGCTGCCGTTGATCGCCTTCAATTGGTGCGGATGCGCAGTGTCATAGCCGAGTGTCTTGCCTTCCATGAGCGTCAAGTTGCCGAGCGCGTTGTAGGCGTACCGGTCATTGGGCGCGGCAGGCAGGTTGTTGCCGATGGCGCGCACCAGACGGCCGAGGCCATCGTACTCGTAGGTCACGGTGCTGGAGAGCGGGTCCGTCGAGCTGGGGCGCACGCGGTCCTCGATCCGGGAGATGAGTCCGGCGCGCGTGTAGGCCGTATAGGCCAGGTCGACGTACCTGGCGCTTCCCTTCCTCGTGGCAATCGAGCGCAGCCGATGGCCGGCAGCCTTGTCGGTGAAGTACGCACGCTCGTCCACCGTGCCATCGCCGTGCACGATGCGACGCCGGCGACCGAACAGGTCATAGGTGAGGTCGGTCAAGTAGATCTTGCCGCTGTCGTTCTCGAGCCGGTTGAGCATGCCGGCGGTATTGTAGCCCTGGGCGACGATCTCACCATCCGGATAGCGCACCGAGACGAGGTGATCGGCGACGTCATAGCCGTACAAGAACGACGCCCACTCCCCCGGCGCATCCAGCATGGGCGGCGCGTGCCGCACAGCGACGCTCTTGTTGACGCCGATCACTCTGCCGCGAACATCGTAGGTGAACCAGGTAGGGCCCGATGGATCGTCGACAGCGGCAAGCCGACCGATGCTGTTGGAGTCGCTGGCGTCGTCGTAGTCGTATTCCACGGTGGCCGCGAAACCACAGGTGATGAAACTCTCGTCGAAATCGACGTTGGTGAGAACGTACTTCTTCGTGATCCGGTCGATCAGGTCGTAACACATCTGGGTGTGTTGCCCCGGCTTCGGATCATCCAGCCAGCGAAGGTTGCCGACGGCATCGTAGCCGTAGCGCCAGAGCCCTGAGTCCGGATCGTTGAGCGACAATCGGCGCCCGAGACTGTCGTAGGTGTGAGCGATTGCCGTTGCCGGATCCCACGCGCTGCCGTTCCACTGCTTGGACGTCAGTAAGCGGCCGAGCGCGTTGTACGAGTAACGTGTCTTTGCAGCCAGCACATCACTGCCAGCTTCCTGTTTGTAGATCTGCTTTTCGACGATCCGATCGGCGGAATCGCGAATCTCGATACTCTTGGCTCCGGCACAACCCGGATCGCTATAGCATTCGTCTTCTGCCGTCGTCTGCCAGGCAACGCTGTGGTCCCAGCGCCGAACGCTGCCGTCGGGGTTTGTTTGCGTAACGATTCTGCCGATCGAGTCGTAACTGAATTGTTCGAAACCCACCGATGCCGGCGGCAAGGCAAACCGATCGACAGCGACGGCGACGAACGGCAGGAACTGCTGGGAGAGCAGACCGCGAGCGTCGTAACTCATCGTCACAGCCGCAAGATTCACAGGGGCGCCGTCGACGACGGCGTACCGCAGACGCTGCACCGGCCGCCCGAGCGCATCGGTCAGCGTGGTGGCCGGCACATAGTGCGAGTTCGGCAGCGTTTGTCCTTCGAGAGATCCGGGACTGTAGGTGCCGTTGAAATACGGCTCGACGGCAAACGCCTTCATGGCTGTCGGCTGTCGCGCCGCGCCGAGCTCGTAGATGAACACCTCGTGCGGCGAGTCGTCGAGGTTCTCGTCAGCGTGCGCCGTTCGCTCCAAGCGACAGAACGAGTCGTATCGCCGGCGCGTGCGCGGATGGGATGGATCGTCGGGCGCCAGCGCCGTCATGTACGCCTGGGTTTGCCATTCGAGCTTGCCGCAGGCGACGTCGTAGCCGGTTCCCACTTTGTGGCCTGCCGCATTGGTCGTCAGTGACGGGTAGAGGTAGTGCGAGGCCGCCGTGTACGCGATTTGCGTCGCACGGCCGTTGGCGTCGACCTTCGCGGTGATGTTTCCGAGATGGTCGTAGCGTGCACGCACGCTGGTGCAGGTCTTCCCGGGTTGAGCGGTGCACGGATTCGAGAGGATGAGCGAAGAGCTGGTATCGATCCATGACTCCGTACGCGTCACCAGACCACGCTCCAAAGTGCCGTAGGGCAGTGGATCGCCCATCGCGTCGCCGTCATATAGAAACCATTTTTCCTCGCTGTAGCCGGGGGACGTGCCGTCTTGCGTCAGGACGTGGACGGGTTTGCCCAGCACGTGAACGCCAGGTGCACAGGCGTAGTCGGTGAAGGTGAGGGCGCCCGTGTCATCAGACGAGAATACCGCCACGAGCGTCGCCTCACCGGAGAACTCGCCGGTGCACTGGTCCCACGCGAGTGGAGACGTCACCGTCCATTCTGCCCCATCGAGGCTGTAGTTCGAGTACGTCACGGTCTGGCCGCCCGCCTGCCGTGCCCAAGCCGGTTCGTTGTGCGATCCGTCCGGACACGCGACGTCGGAACCGTCGTAGAGGTTGACGCACTGCCAAAACTGGACCGTGTTGTCGATCGGCCGCAGATAGGGATCGACAGGATCGGCAGCGAAGCGCTCGGTGACTTCGACCTTGCCGCGGCGGATGGAATCCTGATGAAACCACGTCGTCGTGAGGTTGCCCCCGGCATCGCGCCGCTCGACTGCGGCGAAGCCGCGAAACTCCCGGGAGAGATGTTCATAGAACCCGCCACGGTAGTGGAACTCGCTGCGTACGGAGTGAGCCGCGCCGGCGACACCGACACAGTCGGCGCCCGATGCATCACACAGACCATCGTCACTCTCGATCGCCGTCAGCGTCCACAACGGCAGCGGCAACCGCGAGATCCCGTCGTCATCACCGTTGTCCCATTGCGTCGACGGTCGATACTCGAGGTACGTCGTGCCGCCGATCCCATTTTCCATCTGCACCAGCGCTCCGGGCTGACCGGCGTCCGGGTTGGCGATTACCGACGTTGCCGCTGCAGTGCTGCACGTCGCGCCGTCGGTGCTTCCACACCAAGCCCCGAAGGCATGGCGACGGCTCACGATCGCGACGGGGGCATCGTTGGAGGCGGGATCGAAATCGACGAAGTCGACCAGACCGTCACCGTCGATGTCGAATGTGTCCTTCTCAGTCAGGCCGTCATTGTTGGCGTCGCGAATGCGGTTGGAGCCGATCGTCCAGATCGCCGGCTCAACCGCGAAATCGAAAGCACTGTTCAGATAGACGTTCCAGTGGTTGTCCGAACGCGTCTCGACAACGTCCGGCAAGTTGTCGCCGTTGATGTCGAACAGATCGCGCACGACACGACCACTCTGAGTCCGACGGATGCCAGCTTGAAGGTGCCGGGTGCCAAAGCTCCACGCCTCCGGCACCATTCGCATCCCATGTCCCGTGTTCAGATAGACTTCCCACAGTGGGCCCCCTGAAGGTCCCGCCGGACAGTCCAGGTGCATGGCCTTATCGCAACCGACAACTTGATCGGGAAGGCCATCGCCATTGATATCGTAAACGCCGATCATCTCGTCGCCGGAATTCGAAACCAAGCGGATGAACGGATACGGCGCGGGGAATTCGATCGCCGCCGCCTCGAAGCCGGCGCCAGTGTTGAGCCAGATCCTCCAAGTACCGGAGGCGGTAGACACCAAGTCGACGAGACCGTCAGCGTTCATGTCGATGAGATCGCGACGGGTGACGACCGGGTTGCTCCAGCCGGCGAGCGCGCCAATCGGCAGCGCCGTCGACTTCCGCAGATAGATGTCCTCGATCTCCGGCTCCGAAGGCTTCGGCCAAACGACATAGGTATCGTCAAATCCCCATCCAGTGCTGCCGCTGCCGATGTGACCGCGGTAGACGCGCCAGTAGCTGTAGTCACAGTCGAATCCACTGCAGGCATGAAGCGCGTCGACCAGATCCGGGATGCCGTCGCCATCGATGTCGAAGGCCTGTATCGGCACATTCGCGACTCCGCCGCCCGTATCTGTCAGTCGGATGAAGACGCAATCCGGGACCGACCATTGGATCGGAGTCGTCGAGAAGCCGGCGGAACCGCCGAGGTAGACATCCCAGGGATCGTCGCAGTCGTGCATGTCGACCAGGTCGACGAAGCCGTCGCGATTCATATCGAGCACGTCGCGAACGACTCCATTGACGGTCGGCGTGATGTTCTCGACACGCAGGCGTGACGGGTTGTCGATCGGCAGGACCGGGGCGTGGTGCGCCGGGCGAAACATTGAAACGATCGGGTCACCCTCGTCGCGCTGATAGAGGAATGTCGTCCGCGCCGGCTGCCCCACCGAGTTCAGCAGTGGTCCCTCGGCACTGCTGAGCATGATATCTCGAAGAAATGGTTGCTCGGGATCGCTGGTGAACAGCGGTGAGTAGGTGACGTCGTACCGCCGCACGGAGTTGCCGAGGTAGCGAACGTCGATCGACTGGAGCCGCTTGCTGATCTCGGCGGCGAAGCCGGCACTCGCGTTGAGCGGACCGCGAGTCGAGTAGTCTTCCCAATCGAATGCGACGTCGAACACAGGACCAATGCCGCCGGCGGGGTTGCTGCCGTAGCGCACGTGTTGCGGATACAAGACCCCTTGGGAGCTCGTGTATTCGAAGGTGATGTCGTTGCCGCTGGTGTCCTCGACTCGCGTCAAACCCCAGGAGAACGTGTACTGGCACGGTTCATACGGCTGCGTCGGCGATGAAGGAACGGCGGGCACGAACAGGGTATCGACCGTAGAACCGGTGCGCGCCGAGCTGGTGCCGCCGAAGACGTAGCGCCTGCCGTCGCGATCGAGAACCTGCCAGGAATTGTCTCCGGCGTCGTAGTCGATGCGCAGAAACAATTCCTCGACCATCGGATAACAGCGACCGTCGCCGTGCAGGTTGCACTCGACTGTTCCGTTGGGCAGCTCGAGGACGAAGTCATTGCGATAGGCTGCATCGTGACACGACGGCACACCGCGCTTGAGGCAGCGTTGAATCTTGCCGATCGGAAGATCCCATCCGTGACCGTAAGGCGTCTGCCTCAGGCTGCTGTTGTAGGTGAGGGCCAGTGCCGGCGTCATCGTACCGCGCCCTGGTGGCGTCTCGATGGGGACCGATAGGGTTGCAGCTCCGACGAAGAGATTCGCTTCGGGAGCCTGCGCCAAGCCTGTAAACGGAGTCGATCCGTCACCGGTGTTGGCGCCCTGCGGTCCCGGATTCGCGGCTCCCATAGAGGGAGCCATCGAAAGCCATGCGACGAGTACTACAGGGCCGACGACACCGAAACGACATCGGCTCATCGGTGCACCGCAATCGCCGGCGCGCCGAGGCGGTTGCGCAGCGTGTTGACTCGTTCAAGCGCGTCATCGAGACGGCGCGGGCGACGCGGCAGCGGCTTCTGGTCGAGGCGACGCCGGTGCTCATCCGGTGTCAAGCGACGCGAGCGCTCGCGGCGCTGCAAACGATGGCCGCGGCGGCGCTCGCGCATTTCATCCATTCGAAGCTTGAGCGCCGCTTGTCGTTCAGGGCGCGCAGCTGCAGGATCGGAACGACGCCCCGCCTCCACCGCGCGCACGTCGTCCGACCCCGCTGCCACGCCCTCGAGTGCGACCAGGGAAGCCTGAGTCAACAGAGCTCCGGTCACTCCGAGAATCGATAGATGTGCCAATCGTCTAGTCCATCTCGTACTCGTCTCGGTACCTTGTCGTTTCATGTGGTGCCTCCGCGGGCCGAAACGCACATCAAGCCGCGTGCCAACGCGCACCACCTCGGTAAGCCCAGCAAGCGAAACGTCGCGCACCTGTGCGCGTGTATGCAGGGAGAGGACGTCATGTGCTCATCGGGAGTACACGCTGCTAGTTCAGCCGCCGGCTGACGATGTCGCTGCGCATGCGGCTCATGAACTCGGACATCGACTCGAGCGCTTCCGACGGCCAATCGCCGCCCTCGAGCAGAGTGGACAGCGCCATAAGCATGGCGCAGCGAATCACCGGCTCCGCCAGCTCGTGATCGAGAGCCTCCTCGATGTACTCGCCGGCGGCTTCGATATCCGCCGTCACCAACCCCGCCGCATCACATACGAAGAGTCGGGCCATGCGCGGCCTCCTTTGCACGTCAGGTCTGCCGCGCATCCCTGGCAACCGCGGTGCCACTGCATCGCTCTAGAAAATGGCGCGTCGTGGAATCGCTGGCTGTGGCCGACATGTGCGTCGACTCAACAGGGATGTACTCACAACGAGTACATCAAGGGTGGCAAGCGACGTTGGGACAGGGTTCGTAGAGAACTCCCTCCGTGCCAGCGCCGGAACCCCACGGGGGCGTCGCCTAGGGGCCGCTGCTTATGACACGATCGACCCGATTGAGCCACGCGACAGCCGCGGCGCAGCCGCCTGCCCAATGCCTCAGAAAAGCTGGTTTTTCCTATTGCGGATTTTCCCCATCTCGAATATACGCACCACAACCTAACCAGGCTGGAGGTGGGGGCATGACGCTTCCAAAGCGCGCGGTCATCGTAATCGCCATCGTGGGGATGCTCTTCAGCGCCGGAGTCGGCCCGAGCTTCGCGCAAACCGATCAGGAGCTGGCGGACTATTCCAGGCCGGGTCCGTATATCGGACTCTTCTTCGTCTATGGCAAGGAAGCACTCGATGTCAGCGACGTCGAGGATAACATCGAGACGGACCTGCAGGCGGCTCGGATGAACTCGACCGAAATCATCATGAATGTGCCGGAGCATGAGTGCGATCCGGACGCTCTAGGGATTCCGTGCCAAACCAAGACCCTCGTCGATCGCAATGACGGCTACGGCGGGGCCCTGCGCGCCGGGTATCGCTTCAACTCCTTGTTCGCTGCCGAGCTCGATCTGCAGGGGATCCCCGGTTTCGAGGTCAACCGCGACCTCTATCGGCCCCGTCCGGGCTTCGAGAACAATGCGCTCATCGCCGCCGCCAACCGCAAAGTTGATGCTGACATCGACATCTACTCGGCCATGGTGAACGGCAAGATCTATCCCCTCCAGGGTATCATCCAGCCGTATCTCCTCGGCGGCTTGGGCACCGTCGTCGGCCACACCGACGAGAAGGTAAACAACGGCGGCGAAAGCACCGATGCGGTTTTCGGCGGTCGGATCGGCGGCGGTATCGACTACTATTTCACCCGCAACGTCGTGTTGAACTTCGACATCTCCTACACGGTTACCACGAAGACATATAAGCCTGACGGCTTCGAGCAAGACATCAGCCTGACGCACGTGCCGATCTCGGCCGGTGTGATCTACCGCTTCGGCCTGCCGGCCGCACAGGCTGCACCCCCGCCGCCACCGCCACCGCCACCGGCGGCAGCCGCTCCGATGAAGAAGAAGATCATCCTGCGCGGCGTCAACTTCGACTTCGACAAGTCCAACATCCGCGCCGACGCCCGCCCGGTGCTCGACGAAGCGATCAGCACTCTGAAGGAGGCTGGGGATATTCGCGTTTCGGTCGAAGGCCACACCGACAGCCGCGGCACCGATGAGTACAACGAGGGATTGTCGATCCGCCGCGCCAACGCGGTCGCCGACTACCTCGAAGACGGCGGCATCACCCGCAGCCGCCTGGAGGTCACCGGTTTCGGCGAAACGAAGCCGATCGCCACCAACGACACCGACGACGGCCGCGCCCAGAACCGGCGCGTCGAGCTCAACGTGATTCCGTAAGCGGGCAAGAAGCAACGCGATACCAAAGGGCGGCAGGTACAACCTGCCGCCCTTTTCATTTGTGGCCCGCGGACAAGTGGTGCTTCCAGGGGGGAGGCGAAGTCAAGGCCGCGATCGGTGGGGCGCAGAGATCGGGCCGTACTGCCTTACCTCCGGGAGATGCGTCGCCGTCGAGAGCTACCTTCTCGTCGCGAACCGCCGGGTCGCGCTTTCGACGTTGCCGCCTTTGCCGTCCTGCGCGATTACCTTCCAGAAATAGCCGCGTCCTCGGTCCAGCTCCGCGACAGTATGGGAAAGAGTTTCGGTGCCCCGGCCGAAAGGCAGCGCGAGCATGATCGCAATCAGGGTGGCGATCGCCAACAGACCAAGCGGGATCCGCGCAGACCGCGTTCTCAGATAGAGAATGATCGCCAGCAACAAGCAGATGAGCAGCGCAGCCCATAGGTAGGCCTTGCTTCCTTCAGGAAGAGCCGACTCCCGTGGTAGCTCGCGGCAGCCATCGAAGGTCAGTGTCGTACCCGTGGCCCAAATGCAGTGTCGATACGTCAAGTCGTCGCCAGTCGCATCCGTCGACCTTTGCCAATCGAAGGTGACCGGTGTGGAAACGTCGGTCTGGTCGTCTTCGGGGAAGACCAGAAGCGGCGCCGTTGGGATCGGGTTCAGCAGGATTCTCTCCGTCGCCAAGTAGCTTCGGGCAAAGCCGGGTTCACCGGTGATCATCACGTCCTGCTCACAGTTGGCGCGCCGGTCATCCTCGACCACGGCGCTACAATGTTGTTGCGCTGCCTCGAGCGCCAGGGGTTCGAGCGCCGTCTTGGTGAGAATGGCCAGCGACGGGGGCATGAGGCACGTCTGCGGCGCCAGGCCGGGCCAGCTGGCGAGGGAAAACGTCGCCGTGGACATGCCCGGTAGGTAGTCGAAGAGGCTGTTCTGATCCGTTACCCGCCACGCGTCTGCAAACTTCACATAAAGATGCTGGTAGCGTTGGTGCAGATCAGCGGGTCGGGGCCCCAGGAGAGTGTTGTCGGGCAGGGCCGGCAGCCAGTTCCCGGGAGCGACAGTACCCATGACGCCCTCGGTCGCACGCGCATGGCGCACATCGATGTTCAGGTACGACACTTGGTGATGTTCCCACCAGCCGGGTGTAATGACGATGTCGGTCCCGCCCGGATACTCGATTTGGATGCCCCCCGGTTCGGTCGTCGGGAGGATTCGGCCGCCGGTCGAAAGAACGATCTCAGCGCCCATCTGTGTGAGCTTTCCATCGACTCGCAACTGCAATGAATTGGACTCTGAGTCGCCGCGGCGCATCGGCTGGTAGGCAATGCGATGCTGACCGACGCGGACAGCAACGGCCGTGTTGATGCTGACGCAGGAAGAAAGGCCGGTGTAGGCGTTCGGGCCGAGCGGTGCCTGCGTCGGCACCGCGGTCTGACGCGCCTGAATTTCCAGGTCCTCTCCTCGCAAGAGCACGAACTCTCCGGCGCTCTGGAAGTCGTAGTTGATGCCGTCGACCGTTTTGATGTGGGGATCGCCTTCGCTGTACGTCTGACCGCCGAGGATCCACCGGCGAATCGTGTCAATGTCGGCCTGGGCCAGCGGCGGGCCGCCGCATGGCATCACGCCATTGGGACATTCTTCTGTGAGCTCTGTAATCCGCTGGAAGAGGTAGCTCGTCGCAGGATTCGTCGTCGTAAACGTCTTCGCGTACGTGTGTGAGCGACGCAGGCGGGAGGCCGCGGCGGGATCCTCGTCTTCCGAAAGATCGAGGTAGTCGGCGTCAAAGAACTCGGAAAACGGCGGATAGTCCAGGCCGCCGTGGCACTCAATGCAACCCTTGTTGAAGATGCGTTGCACATCTGTGTACGTGGGCACCGCGTTCGCGGCAGGCAAGGCGGAGAAGGCGCTGTCGACGGCCGTAATCAAGGAGGGGCAGTTGTAGGGTGCCGACAGACCCGGAAAGGGATCGGTGTTCAAGCTCGCTTCGAGCTCGGAGGTGAGCGTACCCACATACCTGAAGCCGTCGAATACATCGGCGAACGTATACGTTCGCGACCGGCCACGAACTCCCATCGACCACTTGTCGACAGAGACACCTAGAGGCTCCAGGAAATAGCGGTACATCGCGACTCGCTCGGTATTGAAATCCGTTCCGGTATTGGACGGATAGTCTTCCCGATCGACGTAGAAGCCGGTGATCGCATCGGCTTCCCCAGCGTCGACGGGCCTGCGAAAGACCTCTTGCCGCAGCCTGCTCATCGACGTGCTGGTCCCCGCGGACGTAGCGGAGCCATAGGTCTGAATGAGGCCGTCTTTGGTTGTCGCCGGCGTAGGCGTCCTAGCAAGGTAGACGTCGCCCGTTCTGTCGAGGTTCAATTTCTCGATGTCGGCCTTCCGGCGCGGAAGGGCTTGCGAGCGCGCCAGCGTGTCGTTGTAGATCTGATCGATCGTCAAACCACCGTGGCGTGCCGTGAAGAACGCGAGACCGGCACTGAGTGCCGGCGTTACGGTGTTGCCCGTTCTTGACAGGCAACCCTTGGTAATGGCGAGCGCAATCGGGCGCACGTCGAGGGGGACGCCTCCGGTGACATAGCGGTGATTCGCCAACTCATCGCCGATGCGCCGTTGATTCAGGTCGCCGTCGGCGCCGCCCAGTAGGTCGAAGAACTGCACGGCGCGCCCTTCCTCGAAAGTCGGGGTGCCCGAATGATGAAGCGTGAGGAACGTTCCGCCGCGCTGTACGGGCGTGCCCGGCGTCGCCACACCACCGAACGAATAGGGGATGTTGTCGGTCGACGTGCCCACGGGCGGAGGTTCCGTCAGAACTGGGCTGGGGCCATCGAAAAAGAATCGGATACGCCCATCGTTCGCACCGCCGTTCAAGCGCGAAATCGCATCCTGTGCCGGAATCCCCGGAGGCTGAAGTTCGAGCTGTTCGATCAGAGATCTGACCGCCGAGTCGGCTCTCCAGGTCCAGGGGTTGAGGAGCCTTCGGAAAGCCGCCGCTTCGACGGAGCCCTGGTAGATGCGATCGCGGTTGAAAGGCAGCATTCCTCCCCAACTGTCGTACGTGTCCCAGTTGGGCTTGTTCTTCCATTTCACGGTGCCGGGAGGGATTCCCGTTGTGCCATGCGTCGTGCCTGGATTGCGCACATTTCGGGTCGAATGGCATTTCGTACACCTCGGGTCGTCGATCGAGACGCCGCGGGTCCTCGCAGGAAACGCTCCCATGGCAGGAATCGGGCTCAACACGATCTCATGGAAGCGGAAATTCTTTTCCGCGTCGTCAAACTGCATGTATTCGATGGCATCGGGATTGGCCCCGGGGTAGGAGTTGTTCTCCGCCAACCCGAAGGTAAACACGTAGCGGGTGTCTGCGTTGGGCAGGAGAAACCTCGGCATTTCGGCTGTTCCAGTCTGAAGACTCTCCGATCGCGACATCATCAACCAGTTTTGTTTGAAGTCGGCCGGCAACGCCTTCAGGAATCGCGCCGGGGAGTTCACCTGCGGATTCGCGGTCAGATAAAGGGCAAGGCCCGCGGGCGTGAAGTCGGCGATCGTCGGAATCACGGTGGTGAGGGCGAACTCCGCCCGCACGGAACGCTCCGCGCTCATGTCAAGGGCGCACGTGGCACCCGAACAGTCGCCGAGCCATTGCACGAAGCTCGAGCCCGTAGCGGCTGTCGCCGTGAGAGTCACGGTTACAGCCCCGTACGACTCATCGCAGTCGGCGCCGCAATTGATTCCGGCGACGTCGGAGGTCACGGCCCCCGATCCCAGTCCGGCGGACATCACCTTCAAGGGCGCCGCACCCGCGGGCCCTGTGCTCACGAAACCACCGATCAGGACAAGCACTGTGATGAGCAAAGATGCAAAGGATTCGGCCTCCGGCTTCGTCATCGGTCCCCCTGTCGCGAGCGAGCGAATCGCCGCAGCTGCCCCCCTTCGGGCAGAAGATCTACCTGGGCCAGATGCAATCCGCACTCCATGCCAAAAGAACCCGTGCGATCTGGAGCCATTGTCTGAACCTGGCTCGACTGCGTCCACTCGATTGCACGTGAGTGTCCAATACTCTGGACACTCATCGGTACCCTGGCCGCCACCTACGATGGGCGTACCTCGAAGACGGCGGCATCACCCGCAGCCGCCCGGAGGTCACCGGTTTCGGCGAAACGAAGCCGATCGCCACCAACGACACCGACGACGGACGCGCCCAGAACCGTCGCGTCGAGCTCAGCGTGATTCCGTAGACAACGAATCGTTCGCGATTCACAACGGGCGGCAGGCGTCAAAGCCTGCCGCCCTTTTGTATTTCGGGATCACCACTTTCGGTGAGGCACCCCGACCCTCACCTGAGCTCCATCACCGGCAAATGATTGGAGGGGACACCAGCGTCTGGATGAAGCGCGCTCAGGCCGTGACAGGTCCTCTGAAGCGACGGCGCAGCATCAACGCCGCGATGCAGATGAGCGCTGCAATCATCGCCACCAAACCACCGCTAGATACTGCGGGTGCCTTTGCTACCCTCGCAACAACCGTCGTGAGCGTGCAATCGATCGGAGCACCACACCAACAAGCTTGTGGCCCAAAGTCGGGCCCGCAGTCGGCACCTGTGAAACACGCCGAACCCTGATTGGTGCCCATGACGCAAACCCCGGCAACCAGGCACCTGGTGCAACTGATACAGGTTCCTTCCCCCGCACAGTCAGTGTCGACATTACATCCGAGTCCCGGGCCGTCGCCGCCCTGGCAGATGCCCGAGTCGCAGCCCGCACCCGGGCAATCGAAGTCATCGCGGCAGGACTGTCCCGCTTGGGTACCGCCGTCGCATACGCCGCCTACCTGGTCCGAACTCCTGGCGGCGACATTGCGGACCGTGCCGACCTGAGCGGCAGTCACCTGGAGCTCGATCGTCGCCATCTCGCCGGACGGCAGCGGGTCGATCGTGCAATCAAAGAAATCGATGCCGTCCAAACCGGTCATCGGCTGACACATCACTCCGGTATTTACGATAGACTTGGCGATTGCCGCCCCGCCCCGCTCCTGGGCCCCAAGATTCGCGATCTGTCTCGAGTCGCCGACCGTTTCTGCGAATCCATCCGGAAAGCCGGTCGCCTCGATCTCACACAGCCGCGCGATGGTGAGCTGGGGCGGCAATTCTACCTCGATCAATGCCTCGTCCGCGGCGGTCAGGTGTGGCCAGAAGCGCAACTCGGAAGCCACGAGCGGACACTTCGAGTTGTTGGTGATCTTGATCGTATGGGACACCTGCGCACCGACCTCGACGGTATCCGGTGTCGAGGTCAAATCGATGTCGAGGTTGCACCCTGAAAGGAACGCCAAGGATCCGGTGATGATGCCTAGGCCAACACGGTTGATCATGGTGATGCCTCCCCTCCGAGCTTTCCACCATCCAACACGACTGGCTTCTCTTGTCAATAAATGTCCTGCGTCGGGTAGTGCCTCACTTCAATTGTTCCGGCGCAGACCGATCGTTCAACCCCCTCTCCATCTCTCCCCCGTTGCCGGAGTTGGCGGAGTTGGCAACAGGGGAGAGGGCCGGACAGTTGAACTTCTCGAGTTCCCTCCCTTGTTGCCACTTCCGCCACTTCCGGCAACGGGGGAGGGTCAGGAGGGGGTCGAATCAAACTGACCCCCTACCCTGCGTCGAATATCCTGCGTCTATGGGGTGGAATCGCATCGGCCGATGCGAATGGTCGGCAGATCAACGCTCCGCCGTGCGCCGCGACACAGGCGGACGATCCATGCGGGATGGGCTTCGGACAGACCGAACGACAATGTGATGTGGATGTATGACCAGAGAAAGAACTGCTGGGTGAACGCGTTGCTACTGAGTCGAATCGATGGGGGACCAACCGGCGACAGCAGCATCGCCGCCGCAATCGTCGCGGCGGAAAGTCCGAGGTACTGAACGAGAGCGCTCCCCCGCCGCTGCCGGATCCGGGGTACAGGCAGCACCGCCCAAAGAAGGAAGTGGTAGAGGACGATTTGGAGGAACGTCAGCCGGACGAGTAGCGAGAGCCCGACCATCATCGCGGCGCTGATCTCCGGCGCGCACACCTCGAGCAGCCGGGTCGTTCCGGTTTCGGGCCGCAGTTGCAGGAGGGCGTAAACGTACAGTCCGGTCGCAACCGCCAGGCCACCCCAGAGCCACGCGGGGTCAACTCCGACGTACCTGGGATTGAAACCCAGCATCGCCACATATGCCAACCCGTGAAGGATGGCGGCTGGTGCGCCCAGCCGGGCGATTTGCCCGGGATCGCCGCCGCCCCGCCGCGCGTACGCTTCGTTCAACGCATGATGGACGCCGAAGTAGATGACGAGCGGGATGTCGAGTTGGTAGAACGCGATCGCCAGCAGAATAAGGCCGGCGAGCGAAACCCACTGGAGTGGGGCCTGAGAAATCTGCCGGAGCTGGCCGGCCGAGTAACGCAGCGCCAGCAGATAGTGCGCAAAACCGATGCTGTAGACCCCCGACACAAATGCCAGCGGGGCGGCGCTCCATGACAAAGCGACGGCCGCGGTCGCGGCGACGCACGCCATCCGCAACGGCAACGCCGCGGCGGGTTGCTCCGCTGAGACCGACACTGCCCCTACCGCGGGTCTGGTTTGCGCTAGCATCTCCGCAGCCGGGGCCTTTCTCAAAGCGCTCAGATGTGGATCGCCCGCTTGCCGACGGCGAGCGCGGCTTCCTTCACCGCTTCGGGCAGCGTCGGGTGCGCGTGCACCGAGCGCGCGATGTCCTCGGCGCTGGCGCCGAACTCCATCGCCACCGCGGCTTCGGCGATCAGATCCGAAGCGCGCGGACCGAGAATGTGGATACCCAGAACTCTGTCGCTTTTGGCGTCGGCGACGATCTTCACCAACCCCTCGGTATCGTCCATGCACTTGGCGCGACCGTTGGCCATGAACGGGAACGAGCCGACGTTCACCTCGCCGTGCTTTTCGCGCGCCGCCTCCTCGGTCATGCCGACGGACGCGAACTCGGGCCAGGTGTAGACCACCGCCGGAACGGCGTCGTAGTTGACGTGCCCCGCCTGCCCGGCCATGCGCTCGACCGCCGCAACCCCTTCCTCCTCCGCCTTGTGCGCCAACATCGGACCGGCGATGACGTCGCCGATCGCCCATACACCGGCGACATTCGTCCTGTAGTGCGCATCCACCTTGATGCGGCCGCGCTCGTCGACGGCGACACCGGCCTTGTCGAGCCCAACGCCGTCGGTGTACGGCCGACGCCCGACGGCGACCAGCACGACGTCGCACGTGCGCTTGCTGCTCTTGCCCTCGCTGCCGAGCGTCACTTCCACCTTGCCGCTGCCGATCTTGGCCGACTTCGCCGTCGTCTTCAGCTGAAACGCGATCCCCTGCTTCTCCAAGCTCTTCTGCAGTTGCTTGCCGACGGCGACGTCCATGCCGGGAACGATGCAGTCCATGAACTCGATCACTTCGACATGCGCGCCGAGCCGATTCCACACCGAACCCAACTCGAGACCGATGGCGCCGGCGCCGATGACCAACAGCTCGGCAGGCACCTTTTCCAGGCAGAGCGCTTCGGTCGACGAGATGATGTGCTTGCCGTCGAACGGCAGATCCTTGAGCTCGATCGGCGCGCTGCCGGTAGCGATCAAGATGTTGTCGGCTTGCAGCTCCGTTGCTTCTCCGCCGTCGACGGCCACCTTGCCCCCACCCGCGAGCCGCCCGGTGCCGGCGAAGCGCTCGATCTTGTTCTTGCGTAACAGTCCCTTGATGCCGGTGGTCAGCGTCTTCACCACCTTGTCCTTGCGCGCCAGCATGGCGGCGAGGTCGAGCTCGAGCCCGCTGATCTTGATGCCGTGCGACTGCATGCCGTGGCGCAGGTTGAAGTAATGCTCGCTCGAATCGAGCAGCGCTTTGCTCGGAATACAGCCGACGTTGAGACAGGTGCCGCCGAGGGACTCGTCCTTCTCGATGCAGGCGACGCGCATGCCGAGCTGCGCCGCGCGAATCGCCGCGACGTAACCGCCGGGTCCGGAACCGATGACGATGAGATCGAATTTGTCAGGCATGGTTCAGCTCCTGGGACCTCCGGTTCCCCCTTCCCTCGCAGGGAAGGGGGTTAGGGGGTTAGGTCCGCGCCCTCGAGCCCTCTCACACTTCCAACAACAGCCGCGTCGGATCTTCGAGCCGCTCCTTGATGCGCACCAGGAACGTCACCGCCTGTTCGCCATCGATGAGTCTGTGATCGTACGACACGGCGACATACATCATCGGCCGGACAACGACGGCATCGTCGACGACGACGGCGCGCTTCTCGATCTTGTGCATCCCGAGAATCGCGCTCTGCGGCGGGTTGAGGATTGGCGTCGACAGCAACGAGCCGAAGACGCCGCCGTTGGTGATGCTGAACGTACCGCCGGACAGATCGTCGGGGCTGAGCTTGCCGTCGCGCGCCAGGCCGGCAAGGCGAGCGATCTCCGCCTCGATCTGCGCGAACGAAAGGCTGTGTGCATCCTTGATCACCGGAACCACCAGGCCACGCGGCGTGGCGACGGCGATGCCGAGGTTGACGTACGGATGGTAGATGATGTCGGTGCCGTCGATGTACGCGTTGACAACCGGAACATCCTTCAGCGCGGCGATCGCGGCGCGCGCGAAGAACGACATGAATCCGAGCGAGACACCGTGCACTTCGGAGAACTTCGCCTTGTGCCGCGCGCGTAGATCCATGACGGCGCTGAGATCGACCTCGTTGAAGGTGGTCAGGATCGCGGCGGTCTGTTGCGCCTGCAGCAAGCGCTCGGCGATGCGCTGGCGCAAACGCGACATCGGCACGCGCTCTTCGGCGGCGCGGGAGCCGATCTGCGGGCGCAACGGCTGCGCGGCGCTGCCGGTCTTCACCTCGCGGGCCTCGGGAGTTCTTTCCTCTACTTCGACTGTCTTGGGCCTCAACGAGGTTTTCGCTTCGAGGTGAGCAACGACGTCTTCCTTGGTCAGACGGCCGCCGCGGCCGCTGCCCTTGATCGCGTTCGGATCGAGATTGTTTTCCTCGATGAGCTTGCGCACGGTCGGGCTCAGGGCAGTGTCGTCGGCCTCGGGCGCATCGGCCTTGGCCGCCTTCGCAGGCGGAGCGCTCGCATGCTTTGCAGCGGGTTTCGCGTCGGTCTTAGGCTGCCTTCCGGCACCGTCGGTTTGGATGTGTGCAACCACATCACCGACGGAAACCGTTTCGCCCTCCTTCCTGACGATCGACAACACACCGGCGGTCTCCGCCGGAATCTCGACGCTGGCCTTATCGGTCTCGAGCTCGAGGAGCGGATCGTCGACGTTGACCGCTTCGCCGTCTCCCTTGATCCAGCGCACGATGACTCCCTCGGTTACCGATTCGCCGAGGGTCGGGATGCGGACTTCAGTGGGCATAGCGTCTCCCGAGGGCAATGTTGACCAGGTCGGCTTCTTCCTGCTGGTGTTTCTTGTAGGAGCCGATCGCGGGGCTCGCCGCGGCGCGGCGGCCGGCATACTCCAGCAAGCACTTCTCAGGAACGATGCGCTGCAACCGTCGGTGCATCGCGTGCCAGGCGCCCATGTTCCATGGCTCTTCCTGCGTCCAGATCACTTCTTCCAGATTGGGATACGCTTCGACGACCTTCTGTATGTCGTCGGCCGGGCATGGATAGAGCTGCTCGACGCGGGCGATGGCGATGTCGTCGATCTCACGTTCGCGCCGCGCCGCCAGCAGCGTGTAGAAGACCTTGCCGCTGCACAGAAGCAGGCGCCGGACCTTGCGTGCATCGAGCGGATCGATCTCGGGAATCACCTCGCGGAAAGAGCTGTCGGTGAAGTCGGCGAGCGGCGAAACCACCAGTTTGTGTCGCAGCAAACTCTTCGGCGACATGATGATCAGCGGTTTGCGGAACTTTCGATGTAGCTGGCGGCGCAGGGCATGAAAGTACTGGGCCGGCGTCGTCAGGTTGCACACCTGAATGTTGTTCTCGGCGCAAAGTTGCAGATAGCGCTCGAGACGGGCGCTCGAGTGCTCGGGGCCCTGGCCTTCGTAGCCGTGCGGCAACAGCATCACCAAGCCGCTCATGCGCTGCCATTTCGATTCGCCGGAGACGATGAACTGATCGATCATGACTTGCGCACCGTTGGCGAAATCGCCGAACTGCGCTTCCCAGATCACCAGGTTGTTCGGGTCGGCCGTGCTGAAGCCGTACTCGAAGCCGAGCACCGCGGCTTCGGAGAGCATGCTGTCGATGATGAAGAACCGCCCCTGGTCGGGGCTCAAGTGATCTAGCGGGACGTGGAGCTCGCCGGTGTTGATGTCGTGGAGCACCGCGTGGCGGTGGCTGAACGTTCCGCGACCGCTATCCTGGCCGCTGAACCGGATCGTATGACCTTCAAGCAGCAGTGATCCGAAGGCCAGCATCTCGGCGCAGCCCCAGTCGATCTCGCCGCCGGGCTCGAGCATCGCGACGCGCTGCTCCATCAGCTTCTTCACTTTGGGATAGGGCGCGAATCCCTGCGGCGCACGACAGGCGCCGCTGATCACTTCTTGCAATGTCTTCTCGCTGACCTTGGTATCGGCGCTCCAGTCGTCGCCGGCCCACTGCGTGCCTTTCCACAAGCCGCCGAGTGCGAAGACCTGTTGCCGCGGTGCGAAGTCGCGGGCGTAGTCGAGGGCGTTATCGAACGTCTCGCGCAGATCGCCTTCGATACGATTCACGTCCTCTTCCGAAACGGCATTCTCGTTTATCAGCCGTTCGGCATAGAGGTCGCGCGTCGTCCGATGCGCGGCGATCTCCTTGTACAGCACCGGCTGAGTGAACGACGGATCGTCGGCTTCGTTGTGACCGTGGCGGCGGTAGCACAGCAGGTCGATGATCACGTCGATGCGGAAGCGCTGGCGGAACTCGATGGCCAGGCGCGCTGCTTGTACGGCTGCTTCCGGATCATCGCCGTTGACATGAAACACCGGCGCCTGGATCTCTTTCGCCACATCGCTCGGGTAACGGGTGAAGCGATAATCCGCCGGGCTGGTGGTGAAGCCGATCTGGTTGTTGATGATGATGTGGATCGTGCCACCCGTGCGGTAACCGGCCAACTCGGACAGCGACAACGTTTCCGAGCACAACCCCTGACCGGTGAACGAGGCGTCGCCGTGGATGAGAATCGGCAGGACCAACGTGCGCTCCAGATCGCCGAGACGGTGCTGCTTGGCGCGCACAATGCCCTGAACGATTGGATTGATCGCTTCGAGATGGCTCGGGTTCGACGAGAGCGAGATGTGTACCTTGTGCCCCTTTCGGGTGACGTGATTGTTCGAGTAGCCGAGATGATATTTGACGTCGCCGTCGCCCTGGATGTCCGAGGGCAGGAATGCGCCTTGGAACTCCGAGAAGATCATCTCGTAGGGCTTGCGTAGGGTGTGAGCGAGAACGTTGAGCCAGCCGCGGTGCGCCATGCCCATGACGACTTCGTTCACACCGCGATCGCCCGCGCCATCGATGATCTCGTCGAGCATCGGAATGAGAGATTCACCACCCTCGAGTGAGAAGCGCTTCTGGCCGACGAACTTGGTGTGCAGGAACTGCTCAAAGCGCTCGGCGGCAGCCACCGAGGCAAAGATGTGCGTGCGCTCCTCTTTGGAAAGTAGCGGACGGTTGAGCGTCGGCTCGATGCGCTCTTCGATCCAGGTACGCTGATCCTTGTCGAAGATGTCGGTGTACTCGACACCGATGGTGCCGCAGTAGATGGCGCGCAAGAGCCGAATGAGCTCGCGCACCTTGACGCGGTCGCACCCCTTGAAGGTCGGACAATCGACGGCTCGGTCGAGATCGGTGTCACCGACGCCGAATTCGGACGGTTCGAGCAGCGGATGACTGCTGCTGTTGTGACCGAGGGGGTCGAGGTTGGCGATCAGATGACCGTACTCGCGGTAGGAATGGATGAGATCGAACACTTCGATGGTCGGTGCTGATGTTTCGACGCGGGCGAGGGACGGCTGAACATGCGCGACAACGTGCCCGTTGCCGCTGCCGTTCCCGGTGCTGTCCAGCCCCGCGAAAAAAACCGCCCAGCGGCCGTCGACCGAGTCGGGGTCGTTTTCGTACTGCTCGTAGATCTGCTCGAGGTACTCCGCGTTGGCGCGGTTGATGAAATCCTGGTCGGCGATTCCGTTCTTCATGACGACTTCGTAGGTTAGAGGAAAAACGGGCAGGGTTCGAGGGCGTCGGGCCGCTTCTCCACACCTTTTCCACAGGAATTCCACAATGCGCTCGAAAAATGTGGAGACCGCCCTTCGACGGGCCTAGCGCGGGGCGATGCCCGCAACCCAAGCGGAAGCCCTGCTCCGGACGTCCTTCGACGGGCTCAGGGCGAACGGAGGGGCCCACGATGTCAAAGGGCCGTTTTCCTGTTCGCCCCTGGGCCCGTCGAACGGCGAAGTGGCTCTCAACAGTCTCGTCAACCGCGGCGGTAAGCAGGTCCACATCGCAGAGGCCCTAACATTGCACCAACCCCGTTGAACTCGGCGCCTCGGCCTGCGTATTCTCCCATCGCCAATGCGAACGAACGTTCAATCAACGAATCCCGCCGCCGCCATCGAAAGCACGCTGCGCAAGCTGCCGCCGCAGAACCTCGAGGCGGAGGAGTCTGTGCTCGGCGGAGTGCTGATCGACAACACCGCAATCGATCGCGCTCTGGAGTTCGTCGGCCCCGACGACTTCTACCGCGAAGCGAACCGCAAGATCATGCGGGCGATGATCGACATCAATCAGCGCTCCGAGCCGATCGATCTGGTCACGCTGTCGGAGGAGCTGACCCGCCGCGGCGAGCTGCAGAGCGTCGGCGGCGCCACCGCGCTCGCCGAGATCGCCGACAAAGTGCCGACGGCGGCCAACGTCGCCTACTACGCCAAGATCGTTCGCGAGAAATCGATCTTGCGCGGCCTGATCGCCACCGCCACCGAAATCGTCACACGCGGCTACGAAAGCGCCGGCAACATCGACGAGTTCCTCGACGAAGCCGAGCACAAGATCTTCGAGATCTCAGAGCGCAAGGTACAGCCCACCTTTTTCCGCATCCGCGACATCATGGTGCACTCGATGAACACCATCGAGCAGCTCTACGAACGCAAAGAGCTGGTCACCGGCGTGCCGACCGGATTCATCGATCTCGACCGCATCACCGCCGGGTTGCAACCGTCCGACCTGATCATCATCGCCGGGCGGCCGAGCATGGGGAAAACGGCTTTCGCGCTCAATATCGCCGAGAATTGTGCCATCGAGGGGAAAGTCGGCGTGGCGCTGTTTTCTCTGGAAATGTCGAAGGAGCAGCTCGTCCTGCGCATGTTGTGCTCGGAGGCCCGCGTCGACCAATCGAAAGTGCGCGCCGGGTTCGCCGCCGACCGCGACTTCCCGAAGCTGGCGATGGCCGCCAGCCGTCTGTCCGAAGCTCCGATCTTCATCGACGACACCCCGGCCCTCAGCATCCTCGAGCTGCGCGGCAAGGCGCGCCGTCTCAAACGCGATCCGAGCGCCAATCTCGGCGTCATCATCATCGACTACCTGCAACTGATGCGCGGACTGAACGCCGACAATCGCGAGCAGGAGATCTCCAGCATCTCGCGTTCGCTGAAGGCGCTCGCCAAAGAGCTCAAAGTTCCCGTCATCGCGCTGTCGCAGCTCAACCGCCAGGTGGAGACACGCGGCGACAAGAAACCGATCATGGCCGACCTGCGCGAGTCAGGCGCGATCGAGCAGGATGCCGACGTGATCGGCTTCCTCTACCGGCCGATCGTCTATGACAAGAACGCCGAGGAGCGTTACGCCGAGATCATCATCGCCAAGCAAAGGAATGGCCCGATCGGCAGCGTGCCGCTGACGTTCATGTCGGAGTACACACGCTTCGAGAGCCGTGCCGAGGAAGAGATCGCGTTCGACCAAGGCGACGACCTCTGAGGGGCTGCGCCCGCCGTCTGGGCTGCGCCCGGCGTCTGGGCTGCGCCCGGCGTCTCCAATGTCGTCCGCTCCCGTTGGTCGCTCTGGCGCGGCTTCGAACAGAACCTGACTGATGTAGGACGCGTTCGTGCCACCAAGAACCCTAAGCGAAAAGATCGCTCTCGTCACCGGCGCCACGCGTGGTATTGGCCGCGCCATTGCCACGAAGTTGGCCAAAGCCGGTTGCGATATCGCCGCCGTCTACTTCAGCGCCGACGAGGCCGCCGAGTCGTTGCGCCGCGAGATCGAGGCGATCGGTCGGCGCGTGTGCGTCGTTCGCGGCGACGTCGGCAAACCGGAGAGCGTCGACAAGATCTTCGGCAGTCTGCGACAGACCTACGATCGCATCGACATCCTCGTCAGCAACGCGGCCAGCGGCGTTTTGCGGCCGTCCGCCGAGCTGACATTAAAACACTGGCGCTGGTGCATGGAGACCAACGCGTTGGCGTTCAATCTCTTCGCCCAGCGGGCGCTGCCGGTGATGCCGTCGGGTGGACGCATCATCGCGCTCTCCAGCTTGGGGGCATCGCGGGCGTTTCCCGACTACGGCTACGTCGCCGCATCGAAAGCGGCGCTCGAATCCCTCGTGCGCACGTTGGCGGTCGAGCACGCGGCGCGTGGCATCCGTGTGAACGCGGTAAGCGCCGGCCTGGTCGACACCGAAGCGTTGCAAGCGTTTCGCAACCGCGACGAGTTGCTTGCCTACTTCTCAGAACGCAACCCGACCGGCACGTTGGTGACTGCGGAGCAAGTTGCCGATGCCGTTTATCTGCTGTGCCTACCGGAGGCGGAGATGATCAACGGCCACACTCTGATCGTCGACGGCGGCTTTTCAGTCCGTGGCTAGAAGGCTGAACGACGTAATCGGCGGACCTTGACATAGATACTATACAAGCCCTAAACTGCGCTTGTTCGGCCGCATGAATCACCGATGCGATCCAAACGATGAACCGTGAGCGACCGTGAGCCGTTAATCCCCAAGCATGGCGGCTACAGAAAGCTCAAGAGCTTTCAAGTGGCGCAAATGGTTTACGACATCACCGTGCGGTTCTGTGATCGATACGTCGATCGGCGCAGCCGCACCCATGATCAGATGGTCCAAGCGGCGCGTTCCGGCGTGCAGAACATCGGCGAGGGCAGCGTCGCAAGCGGCACCTCGAAGAAGATCGAGCTGAAACTGACCAACATCGCTCGCGCCAGTCTCGAAGAACTGCGGCTCGACTACGA
>Ga0187892_10001321_pt1 | contig 57230 bp, 39 predicted proteins | sample MA1701073metaG_FD_139345 | JGI IMG/M metagenome (GOLD analysis project Ga0187892, IMG submission 139345) | Bio-ooze microbial communities from a basaltic lava cave in the Kipuka Kanohina Cave System on the Island of Hawaii, USA - MA170107-3 metaG ...
CACGTCCAACGCGATACAATGCGCCGCCATCGGGGCCTCCCTTCCGTCGAGAAACTCGGGGGTCAACAACCACCCCAGAATACCCGACGGCCACTGGGACGCCCCGCTTTCATACATCTTCACACAAGCACGCGACGCGATTACCGCCGCGGCGCAGAAGGCGGTCCATTCGGAAAATCCTCGCCGGCGCGGACCGCGATCACCACCAGCACCAGTGCGAATGTCATCAGCACCGCCGCGGCCCAGAAGGGTAGTCTCGCGGATTCGTAGAACAGACGAATACCGAAGATCGGGCCGGCGATGCGCGCGAGCGAGCTGACGCTTTGGGCAATCCCCATGATGCCACCCTGCGCCGCCGGATCGCTGCGGCGCGAGATCAGCGCGTTGAGCGATGGCGTCATGAAGGCGAACCCCACCACCTCGACCAAAATCGCCGCCAGCAAGAGCGGCAGACTCCCTTGGCCGCTGGCCCATGCCAGGAGGACGAACCCGCCGATCGAGACGAGCATGCCGCAAGGGGCGAGAATGTTTTCCGACACTCGCTTGGAAAGGCGCCGCACGACGAGCCCCTGTGCCAGGCTGAGCACAAGCCCCACATAGGTAAACACCAAGAGCACCTGGTGAAACTCGAACCGGAAGGCTCCCGTTTCATTTTTGAGCAAGAGCGACATCGTCGATTCCAGGTTCGAGAACGACAAGATGCAAATGAACGATGCCGCCAGCAAGAGCGCGATCGACGGAACCGCGATCGCCTGCCGCAGCGCCGCCGCGCTAAAGACATGGCCGGCGGCACGAACGCTGCCGTGCCGCAGCGACTCGGGCAGTCGAAGGGCCGCGAATAGGAAGGCCGTCCCCGAAAGCGCGGCCGCGCAATAGCCCGGCCAAGGGCTCAGCCCCGCGCTGCCCGAGCCCAACAGTGCCGCCGCGCCCAACAGCGGCCCGAATGTGAAGCCAAGCCCGAATGCCGCCCCGAACAGCGCCATTCCGCCGGCGCGCTGTTCGACCGTGGTCACATCGGCAATATAGGCCTGCGCCGTGGGAATCGTGGCGCCGAAGATGCCCGCGGCGGCGCGCGAGAGGAACAAGAGCGCAAAGCTTCCCCAAAGCGTGGCGACGCCAAACAGCGTGTAAAAGACCATCGAGCCCGCCAGGCCCAGCATCAAGACCGGTCGTCGCCCCACGTGGTCGGACAGTCGCCCCCAAAGGGGCGCGAACAAGAACTGCATGGCCGAGAAGCTGGCCATCAACAGGCCGATCGACCATCCCGATTCGTCGACCGTGAATTGCGTGGCATAAATCGGCAGCAGCGGAATCACCATGCCGAAGCCCAACAGGTCGATAAAGACCGTCAGGAAGATGATCAGCAGCGGCGTGCGACTCGACGGGTTCGGCATGGCGGGCGACATCTTACTGGAGTCGCCGGAATTCGGCCAGCCGTCGGTGCATGTCGGCGCTAGCTGCCCGTTGGTAATGTGCCCATCACGGTCAGTCGTTGTGTGCCGTTGTGTGCCACTGGCTCTGCCAGTGCAAAACTCGCTCGATTGTCGAGCACGGGCAAAGCCAGTGGCACACACTCAGAAATCCAAAGCGCGTTCTTCAACGGGCTGCTAGTCACTCGCATTGTCAATCCGTATGATGCACGGATGACTCGTACCAGCAGCCACGAACGGCGCCGCCTGGAAACGCTCGATGCGGCGGCGCTGGAGGCACACCAGCTCGCGCGGCTCAATGCGCTGTTGGATGCGATGCTGCCGTCGAACGAATTCTATAGCCGAAAGTTTGCCGAACTTTCGCGACCGCTGCGCTCGCTGGAGCAATTGGCCGAGCTGCCCTTCACATACAAGGCGGAGCTGCTGGACTCGCACCAGGGCGATCGCTGCTCGATTCTCACGTTTCCACCCCAGCAATACGTGCGCTATCACCAAACGTCGGGTACGCGCGGACGCCCGTTGGTCGTGCTCGATACGGTGGAGGATTGGCAGTGGTGGCTGGAGTGTTGGCAATACATGCTGGATGCGGCGCACATCGAGCGCGGCGACCGCGTGATGATGGCCTTTTCGTTCGGCCCCTTCGTTGGATTCTGGAGCGCCTTCGACGCGGTGATCGACCGCGGCGCCATGGCGATTCCCTCGGGCGGGCTCAATACGCGCTCGCGCCTGCAGATGATCCAGGACAGCCGCGCGACGGCCGTGTTCTGCACGCCCAGCTACGCGCTGCATTTGGCCGAGGTGGCCGCGGCGCACCAGATCGACGTGGCGGCGCTGGGCGTAGGCAAGCTCGTGCTGTCGGGTGAACCGGGAGGATCGGTGCACGCGACGCGCGAGCGGATCGAACGCGCCTGGAACGCGACGGCCTTCGACCACAGCGGAGCGAGTGAGGTCGGGCCGTGGGGTTACAGCGATCACGAGCGCCGCGGCCTGCACGTGATCGAAAGCGAGTTCATTGCCGAGTTTCTTTCGGTCGAGACCGGCAAACTGGCCGGCGAAGGAGAGCTGGCCGAGCTGGTGCTGACAAACCTGGGCCGCCCTGGCATGCCGGTCATTCGTTATCGCACCGGTGACCTGGTGCGTCCCACCTGGCCGCGCGAAGGACCAAGCCGATTTGTATTGCTGGCCGGAGGCATTCTCGGCCGCAATGACGACATGCTGATCGTCCGCGGCGTCAACGTTTTTCCGAGCGCCGTCGAGCACATCCTGCGCAGCTTTCCCGAGGTGCTCGAATACCGCATGACGGCCTTTAAGAGCGGCGAGATGGACCAGATCAAGATCGAGATCGAGGACCGCTTGAACGAACCCGCGCGCGTGGCCGAGGAGCTGCAACTGCGGTTGTCGTTGAAAGTCGACGTGACCTGTGCGCCGCTGGGATCGCTGCCTCGGTTCGAGGGCAAGGGAAAGCGGTTCGTGGACCTGCGATGAGCAAGACGGTTTGCAGCAATCATCTCTCGGCCGCCGAACTCCGCTGCGCCATCCGCGAGCGGCGCTTCACGCGCCCCACCGCCGGGGCAGCTCCGGGCTTCGTACAAGCAAACGTCGTGATCCTGCCGGCGGAGTTGGCCGCGGACTTCGAGAGCTTCTGCCGTGAGAACACGACCGCTTGTCCACTCCTGGAACGGACGGCGCCGGGCAATCCAGAGCCTCTCAACTCGGCGCCGGGCGCCGACCTGCGGACCGATGTCCCGTGGTATCGCGTCTTTCGCCTTGGGGTGCGTGAAGCGCCAGATCTCCCTGACATCCGAGAGCTTTGGCGTGACGATTTCGTCGGCTTCTTGCTGGGCTGCTCGTTCACGTTCGAGCACGCGCTCGTGGCGGCGCGCCTGCCGGTGCGACACATCGAAGAAGGTCGCAACGTGCCGATGTATCGCACGCGGATCGCCTGCCAGTCGGTCGGACCGTTCGCCGGCCCGTTGGTCGTCAGCATGCGACCGTACATGCCCGAACTGATCGAGCAGGTGGCGGAAGTGACGCGCCACTATCCCACGATGCACGGTGGACCGATCCATGTAGGAGACCCCGCGATTTTGGGCATCGCCGACCTCGACCGGCCCGAGTTCGGCGACCGCGTCTCGATTCGCGAGGGCGAAGTACCCGTTTTCTGGGCGTGTGGCGTGACGCCGCAGTTGGCGCTCGAGGTCGCGCGACCGCCGATCGCCATCACGCACAGCCCGGGGCACATGTTCGTCACCGATCTATCGGAGCAGTCCGCATGGCAGCCATGACGCACGTCGATGCCGAGATCCCGCTGGATGTCGAGTCCTGCCGCCGGCAGTTTCCCGGCCTTGCACGGCAGGTTGGCGGGCGACCGGCGGTGTTTTTCGACGGTCCCGCCGGAAGCCAGGTTCCACAGCGTGTCATCGACGCCGTGAGCGGGTACCTTTCGACCACCCATGCCAACCACGGCGGACGGTTCGCCACGAGCATCGAGAGTGACGCACTGGTTGCCGCGGCGCATCGTGCCGTGGCCGATTTTCTCGGTGCCGACGATCCAGACACAGTTATCTTCGGCGCGAATATGACCACGCTTACCTTCGCGCTCAGCCGCGCCGTGGCACGCACCTGGCGGCCGGGGGACGAAGTCGTGGTAACGCGGCTCGATCACGACGCGAACGTGACGGCGTGGGAGCTCGCGGCTCGCGACGCCGGCGCCGTCGTGCGGCGCGTGGCGATTCGCGCCAGCGATTGCACGCTGGACTTGGATGACTTTGCGCGGCAGGTATCGCCACGCACCCGTCTGGTGGCCGTCGGCGCGGCCTCGAATGCCACAGGAACGGTCAACCCCGTCGCCGAGATCGTCGAAATGGCGCACGCCGTGGGCGCGGAGGTGTTTATCGACGCGGTGCATTATGCGCCGCACCGAGCGATTGACGTCGCGGCGTGGAACTGTGATTACCTCGTTTGCTCGGCCTACAAGTTCTTCGGGCCGCACGTCGGCATCCTGTGGGGCCGGCGCGAACAATTGGAGCAATTGCCAGCGTACAAGGTCCGTCCCGCACCGGATGAGCTGCCGGGGCGGTGGATGACCGGCACGCCGAACCTCGAGGGGATCGCCGGCACGAAGGCCGCCGTGGAATACCTGGCCGACCTCGGCCGCGCCGGTCACGATCAACGCATGAGCCGGCGGGACGAGATCGTTGCCGCGTTCGCGCGAATCGCCGCCCACGAGCGACTGCTGTGTGAACGGTTGCTGCGTGGGTTGGAGAAAATTCCGGCGTTTCGCGTCTGGGGAATCAGTGACCCGGCGAGGCTCGACGAGCGAGTGCCGACCGTCTCGGTCACTCATCGGCGGCTGAGGCCCGTGGGAATTGCCGAGCGACTTGGACACGAAGGCATCTTCGTCTGGCACGGCAACCACTACGCGGTTGAGCTTAGCGAAGCGCTCGGACTCGAACCGCATGGCACGCTGCGGATCGGGCTGTTGCATTACAACACGGCCGACGAGGTCGATCGGTTGATGGATGTGCTCGCCAGCATGGAGTAATGTGTGCGTGCCGCCACAACGAAATGCCTGATTTGCCGCGGCTGGAGCTGCGCGGTGGAACTGTTCGGATAAATCATCACGATCAGGCAAACTTTGCCGCATGGACCTGCCCCGCCGCTTTGAGCCGAACGTAGCGAAGTAAGCGGCCTCGCCGGACGATGGTTCAAAATGACTCCCGTCGAGAAGGATCGAACCCTAGCAACGTGTTGATCGGCGCGCTTTGGATGCCTGAATGTGTGCCACTGGCTTTGCCAGTGCAAATCAATCGAGCGAGCTTCACACTGGCAAAGCCAGTAGCACACAACGGCTGACGCGAATGCGCACCATTCTCTTAGCACTGATCGTCTTGTCGACCGTCTTTGCGGTCCGCGCAGCGGACGTTTCACAGATCGAGCGTCTGCCAGGCGTTGAGAGCGGCAACGAAGAGGTTGATCCGTCGGTCACACGTGCATTGACTTCGGGCGAGAGCCGACGAGCAAGCTACCGCCTTGAACGGCTCATCGACCGCGCTACGGACCCCACGGCCTGGCTCATGCAATTCCACGTCCGCGACCGCTGGATCGTGCCGGTGAGCGACGCGGCCAGCGAAGAGAACGAACTTCAAATTCGGCCCAACATTCCATTTCTCGCCTGGGACCAGGTCCATATATTTCGCGCGGAAGTGAACTACAACGTTGACGTTTCCGGCGGCAACGGCCTGGACGAGGTTCGCCTGTTTGATGTGCTGGTCTTCGACGGATGGTGGGGGCGATGGGGTGTCGGCCCGGGCGTGCAAATGAAACCCAACTCGACGAGCGAAGGCGAATTCGCCGCTGGGCTGGCGGCGGCGACGGTCTCGAAATCGAAACACTGGACCGTGGGGCTGCTTTCGGAGAATCTCTTCGGCGACGGCACCGCCGAGTCGTTCCTGGAGCCGACTCTCGCCTACAAGTTCGATGAACGGTGGTCTCTGAGCGTCGGCGAGATGAAGTTCGAGTACGACTGGCTATCCGGCGCGTGGAACCGCGTGCCGCTCAGCCTGTCGCTCGACTACATGTCCGAACTCGGTGGGCAGAAAATCCGCTGGTTCATCAACCCGGTGTACAACCTGCGCAACAGTTCCGGCGAGGCCGAATGGATGTTCAACTTCGGACTCGATCTGCTCGCGCCGGACGCGTAGGGTGCAGGCCTTCGCGGGCCGACGTTAACCGTTTTCGAATTGGTTGGTTTCGAGGTACTCCGCCAACGCGGATGCCGGCACGCAACTCACCTCACTGGTTGACGTACGAGCGCCTGCCGGTCAAACTGACAACGCTCAATTCTGCACACGTGACGACGGGCGATCGCTGACGGCGAACCCCGACTCGGTGCAAACCTTTTTCGATGACTTCTTAGGGTGGCGTCTACCATGAAAATGCAACCTCGCGCGATCATGCCCAAACTGTGCGGCGTACTATTCATGTTAACGGCGTTACTACTCGTGCCGCGACCTGGCACGGCCCAGCAGATCACCGGGACACCAGGTTCGCCCGATGCGACGACCACGATCAGTGGGAAGCAGCTTCCGCCGCCGGACGCGAAGTTCGGTGGCTTGATCAAGGAGAAAGCCTCGGAGTCGAAGGCGTGGTGGCCGCCGCGCGTGGTGCCGCCCAAGGGCGCGCCCAATGTGCTTTTGATCATGACCGATGATTGCGGCTATGGTGCGCCGGCCACGTTCGGCGGCGTCGTTCCCACGCCGGCGCTTGACCGGATCGCGAAGGCTGGGCTGCGCTACACGCAGTTTCATTCCACGTCGCTCTGCTCACCCACGCGAGCGGCACTGATCACCGGGCGGAACCATCACCCGTCCGGCTTTGGCGTCGTGGGGGAAGCCGCGACCGGGTTCCCTGGTTACGACTCAATCATCAAGAAAGATTGCGGCACCATCGGCGAGATTCTCAAGGAGAATGGTTACGCAACCTCGTGGTTTGGCAAGGATCACAACACGCCGTTTTATCTGGCGAGCCAGGCTGGGCCGTTCGATCAATGGCCCAACGGGATGGGTTTTGAATACTTTTATGGGTTCGTCGGCGGCGACACCTGCCAGTGGCAACCGAACCTGTTCCGCAATACGACGGCCATCTATCCGTTTGCCAACGATCCTGGTTGGAACCTCACGACGGCCATGGCCGACGAAGCGATTCAATACATGAAACAGCTCAAGGAGATCGCGCCCGGCAAGCCATTCTTTGTGTATTACGTGCCGGGCGGCACCCATGCGCCGCATCATCCCACGCCGGAATGGATCAACAAGATCAGCAAGCTGCGCCTGTTCGACGGCGGCTGGAACAAGCTCCGCGAGACGATTTTCGCCAACCAGAAGAATCTCGGCCTGTTGCCGGCCCATGCGAAATTGACGCCGTGGCCCAAGGAGCTGCCCGAATGGGAATCGCTCAGTTGGGACGAGAAGAAACTGTTCATCAAGCAGGCCGATGTGTTTGGCGCTTACCTGGCGTATACCGACCACGAGATCGGCCGTGTGATCCAAGCCGTCGAGGACCTCGGCGAGCTGAACAACACCTTGATCATTTACATCAGCGGCGATAACGGCTGCAGCCCAGAAGGCATGCTCCACGGAACGCCGAACGAATTTACCACGTTCAATGGCATTCCCGTGCCGGTCAAGGATCAGTTCCTGTGGTACGAGTTCTGGGGATCGGAGCGCACCTTCCCACACTTCGCGGCTGCATGGGCCTGGGCGTTCAACACGCCTTTCAAGTGGGTCAAGCAGGTCGCCTCGCATTTCGGGGGGACGGCACAAGGCATGTGCATGTCATGGCCTGGCCACATCAAGGACCTGGGCGGCATTCGGAGACAGTTCCACCACATCATCGACATAACGCCAACGATCCTGGAAGCCACCAGCATCCCCGCGCCCGACACGATCAACGGTATCCCACAACGAGCCATCGAAGGCGTGAGCATGGTCTACACGTGGGACAAGGCGGGCGCCAACGCCCCATCGAAGCGCACCACGCAATATTTCGAGATGCTGGGCAACCGCGCCATCTATCACGATGGCTGGGTGGCGTGCACGACGCCGGTTACGACTCCCTGGGAGCTGAACACCGCGCCGCCGCCCGACGTGATCACCGGTTACAAATGGGAGCTCTACAACATCAAAGAGGACCCCACGCAGTTCAACGACCTGGCCGGCAAGATGTCGGAAAAACTCCAACAAATGCAGGACCTCTTCTACTCCGAAGCGAAGAAATACAACGTGTTCCCGCTCGACAATTCGACGCTCGCGCGCTTCCTCACGCCGCGTCCAAGCGCCACGGCGGGACGGACCCGGTTCACCTATTCGGGCGAGTTGAGCGGCGTGCCGGCCAGTGCGGCGCCAGACATCCTGCAAAAATCGTTTACGATCACTGCCGAAATTGAAATCCCCGAGGACCGAGCCGAGGGAGTGATCGTCACGCACGGCGGCCGGTTTGGGGGTTACGCCTTGTTCTTGAGCTAAGGTGAGTTCGGCGTCGGCCGCGGCAAGCCGGTGTTTCTCTATAATTTCCTCGATCTCAAGCGCACGGTGTGGGCAGGGCCGGAACTGGAGCGCGGCAAGCATACCATCACGTTCGACTTCAAGTTTGACGGTGGTGGCTTCGGCAAGGGCGGCACCGGCCGGTTGATCGTGGATGGAGCGGAAGTCGACAAGAAATCCATGGAGCACACGACGCCCATCATGTTTCCGGAGGACGAGACGTTCGACGTGGGACTCGACACGCGCACGCCGGTGACGCTCCTTGAGTACCGTTACGACTGCCCGTTCCAGTTCACCGGCAAGATCAGCAAGTTGACGTTTGACCTTGGTCCGGCGCAGTACACCAAGGCGCAACTCAAGCAGCTTCCCGCCATTGCCGAACGAGTTGCCCGCGCGAAGGACTAGAATTCGACATCGTCGTGATAACGCGAAAGCACCTCCTGACCGTGACGGCCGTCGGCGAAGGAGGGACTGGACTGTTGCTGCTGTTGGCTCCGGCGGTTGTGCTTTGGCTCCTGTTGGGCGTCGACTCCGCCGCGCGAGAGATAATCGTGGTGAGCCGCATCACCGGCGCCGCGCTAACGGCGATTGGCGTGGCGTGCTGGGTAGCGCGCGACGATCGCGACAACACCTCGCAGCGCGGACTGCTGATTGGCGTACTGATCTACGACGTGGCGGCAGCGGTACTTCTGGCTTACGCGGGGGCAATCTTGAAGATGGCCGGAATCGCACTTTGGCCTGCGGTCCTGATACATTCAGGACTGGCTGTGTGGTGCGCCGTTGGCTTGTGGCGCGACAATTCGGCCATTTGACGCGAGCGTGCCGCCATGACGACACACGGGAGTTTGCGTCCGGTTCGGCTGGAGCGACGCGGCGAGACGACGATCGTGATTCACTGGAGCGACGGGCAGACGCGCCAGTACACGCTGCGCGAGCTGCGCGACCAGTGCCCCTGCGCCACCTGCCGGGAGCATAGGTCGCAGCCTCCCGCCACGCCACCGCTTTTACCGGTGCTCACGCCCCAAGAAGCGCGGCCGCTGGGCCTGGTTGCCATGAAACCGGTGGGACACTACGCCTATTCGATCGAGTTCAGCGACGGCCACTCGACTGGCATCTACACCTTTGACTACCTCCGCCAGCTCGGGCAAGAGGCCCCGTAATCAGCAGCTTCTTGAGGGACGGGCGCCACATCGAGTAAAACCACGGTCGACATGGCAACATGGGTTCGGACCGCTGCATTATTGATCGTCGGCGCGACGTACGTCGCATCGCAAGCTTTGGCCGGCATGCCCAAGGTGCTCGACTCGCAGCTTGAGTTGGCGCTCGTCGCCCAGCAGCCGCAGATCGTTACGCCGACGGCCATCGCGTGCGACGACCGTGGCCGATTGTATGTGCTGGAGTCGCACACCCATTTCCGTCCGCCCGACTATTCGGGCCCCGCGACCGACCGCGTGCGCCTCTTCGCCGATCGCAATGGAGACGGGGGCTTTGACGCGCCGTGCGATTACGCCAGTGGGTTCGTCCACGCGATGGGAATCGCATTGGGCGATCGCGGCGAAGTGTACGTCGCCTGTCGAAACGATCTGTATGTACTGCACGATCTGGACGCAGACGAGGTGGCCGACAGCCGCGCGGTGCTGGTGCGATTGGAGACGGAAGGCAACTACCCGCATAACGGACTCTCGGGCATTGCGCTGGGACCGGCGGGCGAACTGTACATCGGGCTGGGCGAGAACTTGGGTGCTCCGTACCGGCTGGTCGGCGCCGACGGATCAAGCTGCGACGGCGGCGGCGAGGGCGGAAGCATCTATCGGTGCCGCGCCGATGGCTCGCAACTGCGCCGCGTGGCGACCGGCTTCTGGAACACGTTCGCGCTGTGCTTCGACGCCTTCGGCAGTCTCTTCGCCGTGGACAACGACCCTGACAGCCGCCCGCCCTGCCGGCTGCTGCACATCGTCGAGGGGGGAGACTATGGCTATCGCTACCGCAACGGCCGAAAGGGTCTGCACCCGTTCACTGCCTGGAATGGCGAGATACTCGGCACGCTTCCCATGGTCTGCGGCACGGGCGAGGCGCCCAGCGGTGTCTTGGCCTATGAGTCAGACGGGCTGGGCGAGCCGTACGTCGGCTCGCTCCTGATTACTTCCTGGGGCGACCATCGCATCGACAGCGCGGAGCTGACGCCGCGAGGCGCCTCATACGGCGCGCGGCTGCACCCCATCGTACAGGGGGACGAGAACTTTCGCCCCGTCGGTATCTGCACCGGACCGGATGGGGCCGTCTATTTCACCGACTGGGTCTTGAAGGACTATACGCTGCACGGCCAGGGGCGCGTCTGGCGCCTGCGGCGTAAGTCGATGCAGGCCGCCGTGCGGCCGGTCGCGGCACTGTCTAAAGGATCGAACGATTTCCGACAACGAACGTCCCAGCCAGCAGTCCGGTTGGCCCAATTCGAGAAATGGGAGAGCGCCGACGCGTGCGAGCTCTTCGCGGCGTTGCCATCTGACCACACGGATCCGTTTCTCTTCTCGGCGATCGTCAATGCGCTTGCGCGCAACGTTAACGCGGATCAACTGGAACAGCATCTTGCCGATGCGGATCCCCTGCGGCGGCTGGCGTCGCTCTTGGCGTTGCGTCGTCGCACGGATTCGCCCTCGCGCGACGTGATGGTGCGCTGTCTGCGCGACGCGGACGAGCGCGTCCGCTTTGCGACCATTCAATGGATCTCCGACGATCGCCGTATCGATCTCGCTGGCGCGCTCGAGGAAACCGTCCCTTCGCAAGCCACCCCGCTGACGTTCCAGGCATACCTGGCGGCGCGAGAGCAGCTTGAATCGGTCCCGCGCTCCGCCTCCGACGAAGGGTCTGGCGATCAATACGCGCTCGCCGTGCTGTGGAATGAACGTGCCGACTCGGCGCTTCGTGCGATGGCGCTGGCGGCCGTGCCGCCGGCGCATCCCGCGCTGACGCACGAGCGGTTGACCGCGCTATTGGCCGATCCGGAAGAACGCCTCGCGCGCGAAGCCGTTTGGACGCTCCGCGATGCGCCACGCATCGAACTGGCCTCAGCGCTAGTGGACCTGACAGCGGACGAGAACCGAGGTCTGTCGCTGCGTGCCGACGCCGTCCATGCGCTGGCCGCGTTGGCGGCGAGTCATCCACCGGCGGCCGAGCGGCTAAAACAATTGGCCGACGATGACGGGCACCCGCTGTCTCGTTGCGCTCAAGACGTTGTCCGCGCGCGACCCCAACCGTCGCTTGACGCGACACCGGCCGACACCGACGCACTGAAGCGTCAGCTCCTTGCCGCCCAGCACGTGGCGGATGCTGAGAATGGTCGCCGCGTTTTCTTTCAACCCAATGGCGTGGGATGTCACAAGTGTCATCGCGTGAACGGCCGCGGCGGGGAAGCCGGCCCCGATTTGTCCAAGGTTGGCACTCAACTCACACCGGAGCGGCTCATCGAATCGATCTTGGATCCGTCCCGCGAGCAGTCCCCGTCGTTCGTCACGTGGAATGTCGTGCTCAAGGATGGTCGGCAGCTTTCCGGCGTAATCACCCACCGCGACGCGCACGGCAACATCACCTTTGGCGACGCCCAAGGAGACCTTCGAACGCTCGGCAGCGCGACGATCGAGCAGATGGCCCCCAGCGACAAGTCGATCATGCCCGATCGTCTCGTCGAAACGCTCTCGGCCGATGAGTTACGCGACCTGATGGCGTTTTTGCGCTCGCTGCAGTAATGCATCGGGCGGAATGCTGGAAACTTTTCTGACCTACGCGGGTCGTACGGCGACGGTCGCCGCGCGGCGGAGCCGGAGGTCGTAAACGAGGCTGTAGCAGACCGGGATCACGATCAAGGTCAGGAACGCTGAGACGGTCAACCCGAAGATGATGGCGCCGGTAAGCGGCTGCCAGAATTCGCCGCCGCCCGACATATTGAGAAACGTGGGCAACATGCCGCCGTTGGAGGTGAGCATCGTCAAGAGCACGGCGCGCGAGCGCTTGATGCCCGCCTCGACCAGGGCATCATCGAGCGCCATTCCGCGCAGCCGCGCGGCATTGGCGAAGTCGACCAGCACGATCGCGTCATTGACCACCACGCCGGTGAGACTGATGAGCCCGATGAAGGACGCCAGGCTGAAATGAAACCCGCAGAGCCACATGCCGAGCACCACGCCCACGAAGGAGAGCGGCACGGTCATCATCACCACGGCGGCCTGGCGCAGGCTGTTGAACTCGATGACCAGGATGGCGGCGATCAAAACGACGCCGACGATCATCGACTGCAACAGTCCGCGGAACCCCTTGTCACGTTCCTCGTTTTCGCCGGTAAAGGTGGCGCGGACTCCCTCGGCGTCGGTCGCCGGCGCGCCGATGAACGCCATCCGGTTGCCCGGCACCGGCCGGAAGCCCATCTCAGGCAAGATGTCACGGCGTAGACGGTTGAAAATGTGGTCGGGAATGACGCCGTCCTCCTTGCGGACATCGGACATGGCGGTCACGGCGCGACGGTAGTCGTAATGGTTAACGCTGAAGAGTCCGCTCGTGCGGCGAACCTCCGCCAGTTCATCCACCGTGGCGCGCCGCCCGCCCGCCGTCGTCAGCATCAGGCTGGCCACGTCGTCCTTGTAGCGTTGATACTCCGGCAGCGCCTGCAGGCGCAAGGTCACGTCCTCGTTGTCAAGCGCCAGCTCGATCGTACTGTCGCCGAGTACCGCGGTCTGCACCGTGCGCGCCAGATCCGACTCGGTCATGTCGAACAAACCGACGACCGATGGGTTGGGGTCGATGACAATCTCGGGCGTATCCGGGCGATAGTCGGTGCGCGCGTCGATCGTGCCAGGCATCGTATCCAATCGCTCGACAAGTTGTCTTCCCAGTTTGCCAAGCTGATCCAAGTCCTTGCCGGTAAAACGAACCGCCACATCCGCTCCACCAGGTGGCCCCTCTTCGATCTGCTCGATGCGGTACTTCATGCCCGGTACGGGCTTGATCATCGAGCGCAGCTCCGCGATCACTTCTGTCTCATGACGCGCTCGCTCCGACGGGGGGACCAGCTCGACCATGACTCGCCCGAACTCGGGTCCCATCGTGCGCTCGGACGCCAGCCGAGCCGCCAGACCCGCCGACGAGCCGATCGCCGTGACAAAATGCACAACCTCGCCGCGCTCCTGAAGCTCCCTGAGAGGGCCGGTGATCGCTTCGGCCGCCAGGGTGGTTTGCTTGATGCTATAGCCCAAGGGCATTTCGAAGCTGATCTCGAACTGGCCGCGATCGCTGGGTGGAAAGAACGTGAAACCGATGAAGCCGTAATAGAGCATGCAACCGGCCCAGATAATCGCCAGAGCGCTCGTGGCCAGAATGATGCCACGGTTGGCCAAGGACCAGCGCAGCAGCGAGACGTATCCGCGGTAAAAGGGCGCCCAGAGGCGTTCGACGTGATCGCCGTTCGTGGCGCCCGTCGCGTCGACGGCGATCGCTGCACGTTTCGGTGGTACGTAGTTGCGGAACCACCAGGCCGCCAGCGACGGCACGATGAAATGGTCGACAATGAGCGAGCCGGCCAGTGACATGGCCACCACGACCGGCAAAACGCCCAAGAAATCCCCCATGATGCCAGGCACGAGCATCATCGGCAGAAAGGCGGCCACGGTGACCATGTCGGCAGCGAAGACGGGGACGGCGACTTCTTGGACGCCCAACTTGGCGGCCGTCACCGAGTCATGCCCGGCTTCCAGGTGCCGATAGATGCTGTCGGCCACGATGATCGCGCCGTCGATCACCATGCCGCCCGCCACGATGTAGGCGAAGATCACCATGTTCGAGACGGCGTAGCCGGCAAAGTACAAGAAGATAAGCGAGACCGCCATGCTGAAGGGAATCGCAATGATCACCAACAGCGCCACGCGCACGCCCATCGCCCACGCGAGCACGATGAAGACGACCAGCGCACCGAACATGGCGTCGGAGCCGAGCGTCTCGAACATCGTGCGGATGTCTTGCGAGATATCCTGCGTGCACGAGAACTTGATCTGCGGATACTGATGGCGCAGCTCCTCGACGCGTTCCTTGATGGCCTGGGCCGTGCCCAGCGAATTGATGTTCGCCTCCTTGTTGACGATGATCGTGGCGCTGGTGCGGCCGTCGAGCTGCGAGAAGTTGAGCAGCCGGCGGTAGGTATCCTCGACTTCGGCCACGTCGCCGATCGTGATCAATCGTCCGTCACGCTGGCGAATCACCGCGGCGCGAATGTCGTCCACGCCGCGGAACTTCGTCTCGCTGCGTACGTGCAGATCAAAGTCCGACGAATCGAGGCTGCCGCCCGGCATCGCGGCGTGGTGCGCCGAGAGCGCATTGCGGACGTCGGTCATCGACAGGCCGTATTGCGCCAGCAGGTCGGGGTTCACGTTGACATGGATCTCGCGCTCCCGCCCGCCAAATAACTGACTATTGGCCACGCCGGGGATCGGCTCCAGCTCCTCCTGCACGTCCTCGGCGATCTGTTTGAGCGCGCGCTCGTCGAACCCCTCGGGGGCCGAGAGCGTCACCAGCATGATCGGGGCGCTCTCGAAGTCGATTTCGTTGACGGCCGGCTGCACTTCGCGCCCCAGCGGCAGCTCGCGCCGCACCTCGTTCACCAGGTGCTCCACGTCGTCGCGCGCGCGTTTTGAGTCCACCCCGTCGAGAAAAATGACCTGCGTGACGCTCGATCCTCGCATGCTGGTCGAGGCGATGAAGTCGACGTTGCTGAGCCGCTTGAGCGCCTCTTCGATCTTGCGCGTGATTTCGTCTTCGACTTCAATCGGCTGCGCGCCGGGATAGGGAACCGCCACCATGACAATGGCGGTGTTGATCGCCGGGGTCCGCTGCACGGCGATCAGCCGCGCAACCATGAGGGCCAAGAGCAGCGCGAGAACGGTGAGCACCATCACCACGCGAGGCCGGTCGATCGCTTGATCGCTGAGCTTCATGTGCGTCGACTGCGCGGCGGCAAGACCAACGTTGACTATTCGATTTTAGACGTCGACGACGGCTCGCCGGCCGTAAGCGAGTCCTGCTGGGAGTCGACGATATCCACCGTGCGTCCATCGACGAGACGGTGCTGCCCGCGGACGACGACTCTGCGGTGCTCGGGGGGCAGTTCGGTAAGGATCAGCTCGTGACTCTGTTCGAGCCAGCGGTCAAGCGGCCACTCGCGCGCCTTAAGATCGGGGCCGACGCTGAACAGCATCATCCTACCGTCGCGCTCAACGGCGGCGGCGATCGGGAGCCGGAAGCCGTCTCGGATCGTGTCGACCACAATGTGCGCGACCGCGATCAAGCCGGGCTTCAGGTCTCCCTCTTGGTTGGAAATCAGGATTTCGACCTGAAACAGGCTGGTCGCATCGTCCGCGGCTTCGCCCACCTGATAGACGCGGCCTTCGCGGCGAGGGAACTTGCGGCCAAAGCGGTCGCGCGCGGTGAGCTCCACGTCGACGCGCTGGCCCACGGCGATATCGCGCACGCGCGCCTCGGGCACGCCCACGACCAGAATCACCGACTCGACGTCGAGCACCTCGAATACCGGTTGTTGGACGGTCACCGAATGACCGAGTGTAACAAAGCGCTTGGAGATGCGCCCGGCGACGGGTGAGCGAAGCGTGGCGTTCTGGAGGTTTTTCTCCGCCATCCGCATCCGTGCTTCGGAGAGCTTCTGCTCGGTCACCCACTGAAGATATTCGGCGTCGGTGATGAGCTTGCTTTCCTGGTTGCGCAGTCGCGTGCCTCGATCAAGATCGGCTTGGGCTCGCTGGAGGTTTGCCGCGGCTTCGTCGAGCTGAGCTCTCAGCAAAGTAGTCTCGAGCTGGGCAAGTTCCTGCTGCGCCGTGACGGTATCCCCTTCGTCGAGCGGCCGACCCTGAGCGTTCTTGCCAAATGACTCGATGCGGCCCGAGACCTCGAACGCCAGCGTATATCGCTCGAAGGGTCGGAGGAAGCCGGAGTAACTATCCGTGATCTCCACTGGCTGTGGGTGAACGGACAGCACGGCGACGGGAGTCGGCGGGATTTTTAGCGGGGCGACCTCGCCAGCGCTCTCGGAAACCCAGCCGAGCATGCCGCTGCCGGTGCCGACGGTGAGTATCACGATCAGGCAGCCCACGGTGACGACGGCCAGACCGATGTACTTCGATTTCTTGGGCGTCATGGAAATAGCACCGCAAACACGTCGGGAGACGCGCGGCGCGAGCGGTAGGTCGTTAGCGAGCTAATTAAACGATACGTGGTGAATCCCTGCCAATCAAGATCACATTCGCCGGATTATTAAGAAGGTTTGCGCGTCGGAATCGACTTGGGGACGAAATCGCCACGGCAAGAGGCACGTTTCGGTGGCGAGGCGCACGCCTGCGCGGCGAGCGTCCGGCGTTAGCCAGCCGGTGACCTCGCGAACTCGCTATTTTGAGTGCATTGCCGCGACGTCGGCGCGCCGTATCCGGCCATCGTGCAGCGCCGACGACACGAGTGCGGCATCGCAGCGCGCTTCGCGCAATCGCACGACATCGTGCGGACCGGCGACGCCGCCGCCGGTAATGATTTCAAGATCGGGGAATTCTGCACGGATGCGCCGACAGAGTGCCAGCGTTGGAACGCCGGCGCCCATCCCCACCTGAGCCAGGTCCAGGACGATCACGCGGCGAATCCCGGTCGCTACGACGCGGCGGAGGATCGTCTTGACATCCAACTGGCGCCAGTCGTCGATTTTCGTCAATGGCCGACCATCCATCAGGTCGAGACTGAACATGAGCCGATCGCGGCCGACGACGTTCAGCATCGAGGACAACATCTCGCAGCGGCTGATCGACTCCAGGCCGACGATGATGCGTTCGATTGGCTCTTCGCCAGCGAGGAATTCGGCCATCTCCTTGGCGCGAGCCACGTCCGTCAGTCCGGCGTCGATCCACAATTGCATTCCTCGCGACATGATCGCGCGATACGTTTCCCAGGCGGGCTCAGCGCCGGCGATCGCGTCGAGGTCGGCCAGGTAGCAGCGATCGAAGTCGAACGATTCCGCTAGCGCGCCAGCCACGGCCGCGGCAGAAGACTCGGCGGTGAGAATACTGTTGACGGGGCGATAGGTCTCTCGCCGTCCGGCGACGCCGCGAACCACCTGCCCTCCCATTAGATCGATGACCGGGATGATCCGCACCAGCGTGACCTTCTTTGGCTCGTCCGCTGTGAGGTGGCTGGGGCAAAGGCCCTTAGGCCGTGCCCCAGTGCGCCACCGCTGGGCACGCTGCGCTCAGCCCCAGCCATACAGTCGCGTCGCGTGTCAAGTGGCTGGGGCAAAGGCCCTTAGGCCGTGCCCCAGTCGCGCCCGCTGGGGCAGGTTGCGCTTAGCAGCGTGTTGAAGTACGCGCATCGGGTGGCTGAGTGTGTGCCACTGGCTTTGCCAGTGCAAGTCCATCGAGCGAGTTTCACACTGGCAGAGCCAGTGGCACACAACCGCTGACCCTAATGGTCGCTTCTTCAACAGGCAGTTAGCCCCAGCCACTTTCGATTAGAACTGATTCTCGATCGACTCGCGAGAGTACAGGGGCAGGTGCCGGTAATAGACCTCGAGCGTCATGGCGCACATGGCCGTGGCATAGAGCCGCCCGCCCAGGAGTGATGGATTGTCGGCCGTGAAGAACCAGGTACCACTTTCATGGCCGAGCCTGGTTTGCGTTTCGACCAGGTAGTCGCGGAGCCGAGCGTTCCATTTGCGCCACAGTTTCCCTTCGTAATGGTGGAGCACCTGCGTGGCGTAGTAATTGAAATAGACGTCGCTGGGCGAGGGACCGATCTTGGCCAGTCGGCGTACGCCTTGCCGCAGCGCCGGCAGATCGCGTTTCCAGCCGAGCAGCATCCGGCACAAGAGCCCTACCGACGAAGTGCCGGGCGCCTTGCCCGCGCCGACATAGCCGTAGGCGGCGCCGTTGTCCGATTGCACGCTGTTGAGGAAGTGAACCACTCCGGAGATGGTCTTGGGCGGCACGCGGAGGTAGGCGAGGTGCGCGCTCTTGAGCGCCATCAACTGCCAGCCGATCTGCGAGGTATCGCCAGGCTGACGCGGCATGTAGCGCCAGCCGCCGCCGAGCGGATCTTGCGTATAGACGATAAAGTCGATCGCGGCCTGAGCCGGTTCCTCGAGCGTGCGGTCTTGCGTCATGGCGTAGGCTTCGCAGAGCGCGATCGAGGCGATGCCGTGATCGTACATCTCGCCCCCTTCGGTCAAGCTGCGGCCTTCGGGGGCTGACTGCATGCGCGCGATCAGATAGTTCAAGCCGGCGCTGACCGCGTCTTGGTACTTGCCGTCTCGGTGAGTGTAGCCGGCCCCCAGAAACGGCAGCAGAGCCAGGCCGGTCGCGCCGGTGGTGCACCGAGAGAGCCGTCCCGGATTCGCACACTGGCCCTGGCAGGCGCCACGCGTGTGGTCGAAGCTCCAGCTTCCATCTCGATTCTGGTGGCGCGCGAGCCAATCGAGGGCGCGCTCTACCGCCTCTTCGCTCTGGGCATTTCCCCCTCCGGCCTCGAGCAGCTCGCCGCGCGCCGCCCCACGACGGCCGGTGAGACCGCCGCGACCCAAGGCGGCGACCTCGCCGGGCAATCCGTCGGAAACGGCCATCTCGCCGGCCGAATCATGCCACTCGGGTGATGCAGGCAATGCGGAAGGCACGATCACATCCGGAAGACTCGGTTCGCGCAGCATGACCGCCGCGTCGAGCGCCGAGAATACCGGTTCGCTGGTGGCGAGGCTCGACAGGCGATCGTCCTGTCGAACGTCGGCCGCGAGCAGCGTATCGTCGGCCAATTCCTGCTGACTGGCGATCAGGGTCGGCGGCGGACGATGTACCTCGACCGCGACGGTCCACAGCGCCAAGACCACCAGAAGCAAAAGATGCACCAGCGTGCTGCTCAGCAAACTGACGGCTTGTCGGAGTCGTCTGACAGGCCAAGGGGCAGCGGCGTGCGGCGCGTGCGGCTGCGAATCCTCGTGCTGGGCGCGGCCTGTGGCCATCGATCTGTTCCGGAAGGCGCGACTGGGGACACCCTATTATAGCCTTGGTCGCAATTCGGAAGCTCCAGAATCGTCTACGCCAAGACCTGCTGGATGACGTGCCCGGCCACGTCGGTCAGCCGTTGCTGCCGGCCGTTGTGGTAAAACGTGAGCCGCTCGTGGTCGAACCCCAGGAGATGAAGAATTGTGGCGTGAAAGTCGTGCACCGAAAGTGGGTTTTCGACGGCGCGATAGCCAAGCTCGTCAGTGGCGCCAAAGGAAACGCCCGGCTTGACTCCCGCGCCGGCCATCCACAGTGTAAAGCCCAGCGTATTATGGTCTCGTCCTAGCGTTTCCCCTTCACGCATGGGCGTGCGGCCGAATTCTCCAGTCCAGGTCACGAGCGTGTCATCCCACAATCCGCGGCGCTTCAGATCGGTGAGCAAGGCGGCGATGGGCTGGTCGCAGATGAGCGCGTTGCGACGATGGTTCTCCTCCAGGTCGCTGTGGGCGTCCCAGTTGTACTTGCCCGTGGGCATGTTCGGGCCACCGCAATAGAGACACACATGGCGCACACCCCGCTCGATCAGCCGTCGCGCCAAGAGGCAGTTTCGCGCAAACGCGGCCACCTCGGCGTTGGAATGATCGAGCCCGTACAGTGAGTGGGTCGCCGCGGTTTCACGCGCGAGATCAATCGTCTCGGGCACGCTCACCTGCATGCGAGCCGCCAGCTCGTAAGCGGCGATGCGCGCCGAAAGCTCGGCGTCATGTGGGTTTCGCGCCAGATGCTCCTGGTTGAGCGCTCCGAGCAGCTCAAAACTTGCTCGCCGCTCCTCGGGTGAAACGTCGCGCGCGGGATTCAGATCCAGGATCGGGTCTCCAGATGAGCGCAACTGCACGCCCTGATACCGCGCCGGCAAGAAGCCCGAGCTCCAATTCACGTTGTGCCCTGGGGGCAAGCCGCGGTCCAAGAGGACGACGAACGCGGGCAGGTCGTCCGACTCGCGCCCCAGGCCGTACACCGTCCACGCGCCGGCGGAGGGATACCCCGGCCGTACGAACCCCGTGTTGATCTGAAACATCGCCGGACCGTGGCTGTTCGACTCGGTGGTCATCGAATGGACGAACGCCAGCTCGTCGACATGCCGCGCGAGATGCGGAAAAATTTCCGAACACCAGTGGCCGCACTGGCCATATTGCGCGAAGCGGAAGGGACTCCGCATCCACTTGCCGGGGTTACCGAAAAAGAGGTTCTCGATTCCTTCGAGCTTGCCGACTGGCTGGCCGTCGTACTTGGCCAAGGCGGGCTTGTAGTCGAACGAGTCGATCTGGCTGACGCCGCACGACATGAAGAGTTGAATGACGCGGTGCGCCCTGGGCTGAAAGTGTGGACCGTGCGGCGTGGCATGCGCGGATGAGGCGAGTGAGACGTCGCGCTCGCCCGACTTCAAGAGTCGATCGCACTGGAGCAGTTCCGCCAACGCCACTCCGCCGAGACCGCCGCCAAGCTGCCAGAGAAAATCGCGGCGCGACCAGAAGCGTCGCGGCGGGGTGCAGCGTGGATGACAGGCGGCCGGCATATCAATTCAAGTACAAGAACTCGTTGGTGTTCCACAGCACGCGGCCAAACGCGGCCAGGCCAAATCGCTCGATAAACGCGGCGGCACGCTCAACCTCGTCGGCCGTTGGTGGCCGGCTCAACACCAGCCAAACCGCGCGGCTGGCGACCTGACGCGAATCGTCACCGCACTCGTCGCCAATTCGCCTGGCGAATTCGTCGGCCGAGCGGAAGACGAAATCGTTGTTCAACAGACTAAGAGCCTGCAGCGGCGTGGTGGTCCGTGACCGAGCCGGCGCCATCACGGACGAATCGGGGCAATCGAACACCTCGAGAAACGGCGAGGCGTGCGACCGAACGATGTGCAGGTAGACGGTTCGCCGCCGGCTCGGCTCGGTGCCCGGTGGCAACGGCTCGTAAACGGGTATATTGCCGTCGATGTAGTGGAAATCGCGATCACTGGGCCCCCCTTGCCGCAAGTCAAGTCGGCCGCTCGTGGCCAGGATCGCGTCGCGTACCGCCTCGGCTTCCAATCGCCGCGCGGAATAGCGCCACAACAGGCGTCCTTCGGCATCGACGGCCGCCGCACGTGGATCGTGGCTCGACGCCTGCCGATACACGGCCGAACGCATCATGAGCAGGTGCATCGCCTTGACGCTCCATCCGCTCGCGATGAACTCGCTGGCCAGCCAATCAAGCAGCTCCGGATGCGTGGGCCGACCGCCGTTAAATCCGAAATCGCTGGGCGTATCGACCAGGCCCGCGCCGAAGTGATAGTGCCAGATGCGATTGACCATCACGCGAGCCGTCAAGGGATTGTTGGTCGACGCGATCCAATCGGCCAGCGCTCGCCGCCGGTCAGCGTCCATGGCGTCGGCCGAAAGCGAAAGATTATTCGACAGTCCTTGCACCGCCGACAATGTGCCGGGAACCACTTGCTCCTCAGGTGTCCGCACATCGCCGCGGCGCAAGCGATGGACCGGTTGCGGCGTTTCGCCGACGGCGGCCCAGGCGGCTGCCAAAGGTGGGAGCGAAGTCTTTTTGACGTCTAACTGCTTTTGCTGTGTCGCGATCTCCTCGCGCTGGCGTGTCAGTTGCTCGATGCGTTCATTCTTGGCGACCGCGTCCGTTGACGTATTGCTTTGGAGCTGGTTCAGCTCAGCCTCGACCGCCGCGAGCTTTTCCGCGAGCGGCTTGAGCTCCGCGTCAATCGCTGCCAGCTCCAGCTCCCGTGCGCGCTGGACCTCCGGCGTGGCAATGACGCGATCCCCGTAGCGGACACCGGCAAACACGGCGGCCAGACGATAATAGTCGCGGCTCGGAATCGGATCGAACTTGTGATCATGGCAGCGCGCGCAGCCGATCGTGAGCCCCAAGAACGCCGCGCTCGTGTTGTTCACAAAGTCGTCGAGCTCGTCCATGCGGTCGCGCTTGAGCTCCAGCTCGCTGCGGTTGCCGACGTCGTTGTTCGGACCAGTGACAAGAAAGCCCGTGGCGACCGGCGCGTCGGGGTCGAGTGGCGCTAGGGCGTCGCCGGCGATCTGTTGGCGGACGAACCGATCGTAGGGCAGGTCGTCATTGAAGGCGTCGATGACCCAATCGCGATAGCGCCAGGCATTCTCGCGAAGCCGGTCGCGCTCGAATCCCTTGCTTTCGCTAAAGCGGACCACGTCGAGCCAGTGCCGGCCCCATCGCGCGCCGTAATGCGGCGAGTCCAGCAGGCGATTCACCAGCCGCTCGAACGCCTCGGATGATTCGTCCGCCAAAAACGCCTCGACCTCCTCGCGCATCGGTGGCAAGCCCGTCAAGTCGAACGTAGCGCGTCGGATGAGCGTCAGCCGGTCGGCCGCCGCCGCGATTGCCAATCCGGCCTCGTCAAGCTTCGCCAGAATGAAGGCGTCGATGGGCGTGAGTGCGCGCTGGCTGTCGCGCAGGTGGGGAATTGCCGGCCGCGAGAGCGGCTGGAGTGACCACCAATCGAGCCCGGCACGCGCGTCGGTGGTGAGCTCATACGGACTCAATACCCGACCATTGGGCCAGGCCGCGCCGGCGTCGACCCACGCGGCGAGCTGTTGGGCATCGGCCGGTGGGACTTTGACGCCTTCATCAGGCGGCGGCATCGTGCCCTCGCGGACGCGCTGGATCAGAATGCTATCGGCGGAGCTTCCCGGCACCAGGACCGGGCCGCTGTCGCCGCCCGCTAGCGCCGAGGGACCAGACGTGAGGTCCAACCCACCGCGGTGCTCGCTGGAATCATGGCAGGCGATGCAGTGCTTAATAAGAATCGGGGCGATCTGTTCTTCGAACACCGATCGCGCTGTGGTCTTTTCGCTCGCGCCGGCATCCGCCAGTACCGAGAAGATCGTCACGCCGGCGACAATCGCCGCGATAATGCCACGGTTGCACATCAAGTGCTTCCGACGATTGTGGGCTGAATGACGCACGAAGTTGCGTCTCGTTGGCCATGTTACGAGATCTGCGCCAGACCGGCAACAAATCGCGCGGCCGCGTGTTTCGGCAAGCCGGCGAGTCGAAAACAGCCATTGCTGGCCGCCGGCCGACGCCGCAGGCCATTTCCTGGCGTCGTGGCTAGCCCTGGCCAGCCGCGGCATGCAGCCGCTACAATCTCGTCGTTGGCCGCCGCACAGCGCAGGTACGATCCGGCCAAAGCTGACATCGGCGACGCATCTCCAATTCCCTTGGGAAGATCGAAATGGGAAAATCCAAGAAAAAAGTCGAGACTGTGTTCCTGGTCTGCGAAGAGACCGGCGATTACAACTACACGATTCGCCGGAAACCCGGCGGCGAGAAATTGAAACTGAAGAAATACAGCCCGCGACTGCGGAAACGCACGGTCCATTCTGAAAAGAAAAAGTAGCGCCCCAAAGCCGACGACAACGGTCGCGAGCCGGCGCGTCGGAGAGCGGCCTGGCCGGTCGCCGCCGGAACGGACTCGGAAGTCAGGATGACGCGATGCGCAAAGCTTGGCGCCTTCACCCCTACCAGCCCGACCGCGTCGCCGCGTTGGAAAGCGCGCTGCGCGTGCCCAGCGTGGTGGCGCAGCTCTTGTTGTGCCGCGGTTTGCATGACGCACGGCTCGCCCAGGATTTCCTGGACGCGAAGCTCACGGCGCTGCGCGATCCCGAGGAACTGCCCGGCGCCGCCGCCGCGGCGGACCGCATCCACGCCGCCATCTCGGCCGGGCGGCGCATCGTGGTCTACGGCGATTACGATGTCGACGGCGTGGCGGCCACGGCCATCCTTTGGCAGTGCTTGAAGCTGCTCTCGGCCGACGCCCATTTCTATCTGCCCAACCGCATCGACGAGGGTTATGGGCTGCATCGCGACTCGCTCGCGTCGCTCGCCGAACAGGGCGCGCGGATGATCGTCACGGTCGACTGCGGCATCTCGGCGCTCGACGAGGCTCGCTTTGCGCGCGATCTGGGACTGGAGCTGGTGATCTCCGATCATCACGAGTTGGCGTCCGAGCTGCCCATGGCGAACGCGATCGTGCATCCGCGATTGCCGGGAACCGCATATCCGTTCGGTGGATTGAGCGGCTCGGGCGTGGCCTTCAAGCTGGCCTGGGCCGTGTGCCAACGTGCCAGCGGCGCGAAAAAGGTGAGCACCGCCATGCGCGAGTTTCTGCTGCGAGCTACGGCGCTGGCCGCTCTCGGGACGATCGCCGACATGGTGCCGCTGGTGGACGAGAACCGCATCCTCGCACGGCATGGGCTGAATAGTCTGCGCGAACAGTCGAGCGTAGGCATCGAGTCGCTGTTGAAGGTCGCCCAATTGGATCAGCGCCGGCGGCTCGACAGCGAGGACGTGGGATTCTTGCTGGCGCCGCGACTAAATGCCGCCGGCCGGATGGGACAGGCACAGTTGGCGGTCGAGCTGCTGACGACGACTTCGCCCTCTCGCGCCGCGGAACTGGCGGCCTATATCGATGAGCTGAATCGCAGCCGGCAAAGTCTCGAATGGAGCATCTATCTGGCGGCCAACAAGCAGGCACAGGAACAGTTCGATTCCGAAAACGATCCGGCGCTCGTGCTCGCCGGTCGCGGCTGGCATCCGGGGGTGATCGGGATCGTGGCCGGGCGGCTGGCGGAGAAATACCATCGTCCGGTCGTGTTGATAGCGTTGGACGAATTCGGCTCGAAGCCGGGCATCGGCTCGGCGCGGAGTGTGCGTGGGTTTCCCCTGCATGCGGCGCTGGCCGCCTGCTCGGAGCATCTGGTCAGCCACGGGGGACACGCCGCGGCGGCGGGGCTGAAGATCGACGCGGCGCGGGTCGATCAATTCCGCGATGAGTTTTGCGAGATTGCCGGCCGCGAAATCGCGCCGGCGGATCGCGTCGCGCATCTCTGGATCGATGCGGAAGTGGCGCTTTCTGGTCTGACTCTGGGTGCGATCGAGCAACTCGACCGGCTGGCACCCTTTGGCCATGGCAACAGCCGGCCGCTTTTGTGCACCACCGGCGTGACCTTGGCCGAGCCGCCGCGGAGGATCGGAAACGGCGGCCGGCATCTAGCGGTCCGCGTCGTCCAACACGGGCATGCGGTACGCGGCGTGGCGTTTGGGCGTGGCGAAACGGCCGACGAGCTGGCCAACGTCAGTGGACCGTTGGCGATCGTCTTCCGGCCGGTTATCAATGAATATCGGGGCCGCCGCTCGGTCGAGCTGCAACTGGCCGATTGGCGACTCGCCGAGCAGGCGGTTGCGGCCCCGTAAGCCAATGCGCTGCGGATCGGCCTCCATGAGCGAATCTCTCGACACGGCCGCGCAGCGTCAAATCATGCTGGACGAACAGCTCGCCCAGCGCGGGATCACGTCGCCCTGGGTCCTGCAGGCGATCGAGCGCGTGCCGCGAGAGGAATTCGTTCCCGAGGCCTATCGCGCCGAGGCGTACGCGGACCGTGCCTTACCGATCGACTGTGAGCAGACGATCAGCCAGCCCTACATCGTCGGCCTGATGACGCAGAGCCTGCAACTGCAGGGGACCGAGCACGTGTTGGAGATCGGCACCGGCAGCGGATACCAAACGGCCATCCTGGCGCAATTGGCGCGAACCGTCACCAGCATCGAGCGGCACCCGGAGCTTTCCATGCAGGCGGCCGGGCGGATGGCGAGGCTCGGCTATCGAAATGTGGCGCTCGTGGTTGGCGATGGAACGCTCGGCTGGCCGGAGAATGCCCCCTACGATCGGATTTTGGTCGCCGCAGCCGCCGAACGCGTACCGCCGCGGCTGTTCGAGCAGTTGCGCGACGGGGGATGGATGATCATTCCGCTGGGTCCGCCGGGCGATCAGGTGCTACAGTGCGTGCGGAAGGTCGACGGTCGCCCGTCGGTCGAGTCGCTGGCCAATTGTCGCTTCGTACCGCTGGTGGGCGAAGGGACATGAACCGCAAGCGACACGCCCCTTGCGCGAGCACGCCGTTCTTGGCCCCAGCCGCACCGTCACCGCATCGCTCGCTTGAACGCTGCGGAGCGCTCGGCTAGACTCGGCGCGGGGGCTGCGGACCGAGCCTGCGTTCGGCGCGATCAAACTGCCGGTGCGCGGCGCTCGTCCACGCGGGCTGCGCGGCGATAGGCCGAGGACTGCGCGACGATGGGTGTGATGCGATTCGAGGTCCATCCACCGGGGCGCTTGAGCCGCGCGCTGGCCGAGCGTGCTTATTTTTCGGGCGCCGACCAGGTTCCGTGGCAAAGCATCATTCGTTGGAGCGAACGTGGATTCGAGCTGGAGAGAGCCGAATCGGAATCAGGGCACATGAACGTGCCCTGGCCGGTCGACGGGTTTGGGGAGGTCACACTTTCGACCGGCACCCTCATGGAGCGCGCGGCGCCCTATCAGCTTCAAGTCGAGCTGGCGCGGGGGCAGCTCAACCGCTTGCGCGGCCAGCTTGCCGAATGGCAAGAGATGCGTCTGGCCGTGCCGCCGGTGGTGATGGAAAAACTGCACGCGGCGCTCGAGTCATTCGCCCGCGCCGCCACCAGTCAGCACGAGGCACCCAGCGCCGCCGAGCAGGCCGAGCGGGCGATCACGGCGGCGACCGACGCGGGCGAGCGACTGGTGGAAAGTTACGTCGAACAGGCGCTGGCGGCGCGCAAGCGAATGCAGGCGCGGCTGGACGTGCTCTTGGGGGTGCATCTCGGAAAGAGTGTGCCCGAGGGGGCGGTTTCGCGCGGCGTGTTGGCCGCCTTCAATGCCGCCGTGGTGCCGCTCAATTGGCTCGACGTGGAGGCCGACGAAGGTCGGTCCGACTGGAGTGTCTACGATTCCCAACTCGACTGGTGCCGCGACCACGGACTTGCCGTCTGTGGCGGACCGCTGCTGCAGCTTGATCATCGCGGGCTACCTGATTGGATCTGTCTGTGGGACGGGGAGCTGCAAAACCTGGTGGCCCTGGTCTCCGGGTATGTCAAGACGGCCGTGATGCGATATCGTGGCCGAGTCCAATACTGGAACTGCGTGGCGCGGATGGACGCCGGCAGCGTCTTGTCGCTCTCGGAGGAAGAGCGACTTCGATTGGCTGTTCAAGTCATCGAAATCGTGCGAACGCTAGATCCCCAGACTCCGCTCTTGGTGTCGTTCGACCAGCCTTGGGGAGAGTATCTGAGCGACCGCGACTTCGAGCTTTCGCCCTTGCACGTTGCCGACGCGCTCTCGCGCGCCGGGATCGGCCTGGCGGGCATCGCGCTGGAGATGAACATGGGTTACCACCCCGGCGGCACGTTGGCGCGCGATCGGTTGGACGTCAGTCGACAAATCGACCGCTGGAGCCTATTGGGACTGCCGCTGTACGCCATGTTGACCTGCGCCAGCTCGGGAGACGAAGACCCACATTCACGAGGCACCTCGAAACCGCTGGTCGACCGCGCCACCAGCGACGCGATGTCCGAGCGCCAACGCGCCCAGGCGCGCGGGCTGGTTGAGCTGCTGCTGGCGAAGCCCGCGGTGCGCGGGATCTTTTGGAATCAGCTTCGCGATCGCGAGCCGCACGACTTTCCACATGGAGGATTGTTCGATGCGGCCGACCGGCCGAAGCCGGCGCTAGCGGCGCTGGCGGAGATTCGCAAGGCGCATCTGACCTGACTCGCCATCGGCGACGGCACCGCTGCCCAAAGCCGGACGTGGAACGGCTGCTTCGTTCTGGCGGCGTCGATCCGGCATGATCGAGAATTCACAGGTGGCCGAAGCAGATGAGACACATGTCGTCGCTTTGCGGCTGCTGGCCGACGAAGCGGCGGACATCGTCGAGTATGCGGCGCCCCACGTCGGTCACGCCATTGCCGCTCGTTTGGCCGAGCTGCCCCCAAAGACGTGCGATGCCGTAGCATTGTCCACCCGCATCCATCGCCTCGCTGATGCCGTCGGTGTACATGGTCAGGCAGTCGCCCCCGCCGAGCGCGATCGCCGTTTGTCCGTATGCCGAGTCTTGCGCCACCCCAAGGGGCACGCCGGATATCTCCTCCCCGATGGCTTGCAGGCGGCCATCGCCGCGTCGCAATACGGGGGGCATGTGGCCGGCGTTGGCCACGGTAACGGTCTGGGCCGCCGTGTCGACCACCGCCAACGCGAGCGTAATAAACCGATCCTCCCAGCCGCTGGAGATAAAGGCCAAGTTCAATCGGGCCATCGCCAGCGAAGGCTCCACTTCGCTCAACAGGCTGTGGTGGACCTCGGTTGACAGCTTGGCCGTGATCAACGCCGCCGGGATTCCCTTGCCCGAGACATCGGCCAACACCACCGCCAGCCGCCCGCCAGGCAGGAACACATAGTCGTAATAATCGCCGCCGAGCTGGCTGGCGGGCTCGTAAAAGTCGAAGAAGGAATACCCCGCTAGCGTTGGCGGCGAGCTGGGCATGAATCCGCGCTGCACGCGGTGCGCCAGCTCCAGATCGCGCTGGATGCGCTCTTGCTGGATGGCCTTTTCGTGCATTTGCGCCATCTCAATGGCCACGGCCGCCAGGCTGGCGATGCTGACCAGCACGCCGAGGTCCTCTTGTTGAAAACGCGCGCGATGGTCAAGCGTGTCGACTTGCATTACGCCGATCGCGGTGCCCGAGCTATCGATCAATGGGGCGCAGATCATCGAGCGGATCTGGAAATCGGCGATGCTCTGGCTCATGTCGAAGCGTTCGTCGCTGGCGGCGTCGGCCGAGAGGACCGCGGCCTTGGCGCTCATCACCTGGTTGACAATCGTGCGGCTGATGCGGACCACCGCGTCGGCGGACTCGCGGCGATGTCTCACCGCCCTGGGTACGATCGGCGCCTGAGGCGAGGCACGCAGCACGATGAACCCGCGATCGGCTTGTGCAAAGATTTTGAACAGGCCATCCAGGATTTTGTTGAGCACCACATCAAGATCGAGCGTGCCGCCGAGGCACTGCGTGATCTCGATCATGGCGTTGAGCTTCACCTCCGGCCGCACCGCCACGCGCAGCCCGGACTCGCTCGAGAGCACATCCAGTTTCGAGATGACGGTCGATGAGATCGCCATCTCGTCGTCCACCAACATGGCGATCTCGGGTTCCGGGGTTCGCCGTGCCTTCGAATCCGCCGCGGGCCGCGTGGGACTCTCGTGGTGAAACGTAAACAACAAGTCGCAGATCTTCACGCGGTCGTCGTCGGCAAGGCGATAACGACCCTGAATCTGCTCTCCGTTGACGAATGTGCCGTTGCGGCTGTGGAGGTCTTCGACAAAATATTCACCGTCCACTCGGACGATGCGCGCGTGTTGGCGGCTCACGGCGCCGATGTCGAGCACGACGTCGCAATCGGGATGCCGACCCAACACGCAAATATCCCCGTCCAACCGATAGAGCTGGCCGGGATTCGTTCCCTTATGGACTTGCAATACGGCCATGATGTGGACACCAGTTCGCGCGGGCGCACGCGCGCAACTCTTACCGGCGACTGAGCACGCGCGCGAAAGCGCGCCATAACGGCGATTCTAGAAACGTGCGCAGGGCCGCGTCAATCGGCGAACGCGCTACCGACGCTCTTGACGCCCCTCGACGACGGTCGTAGGCTTGTGACGTGCCTGTCGCGCTGGCGACCGCGGCATTGATCTTCTTGATGGGTGTTCGTCGCGCGCAGATTGCTCTTCAACGAGGTTGCATAGGAGCTCTAACAATACCAGCGAGCCGCCGGCTTGATGCCGGCGGTTCGGCAATGCACGCGAGTTTTGTTAGAGTTCCTTAGTTTCGGGGATGGTGTAACGGTAGCACGAGTGGCTCTGGACCACTTAGTCAAGGTTCGAATCCTTGTCCCCGAGCTTCTGGCGCACGCTCCACCGGCGACCAGCTAAGGCTGGTGCCCGACCCGGTGGCTCTCTGTGGTGGGGTACGTTACCCGCCTGATTCCGTGGCTACTTCGTCTGAATCCGGACGCTTCGTAAGGTCCTGAGCCGGGTCCAGTCCCGTGTAGAACCCGAACATCATCTCTTCCCACGTTTGCTCGCCCCAGTGAACGTTGATGGTGGGGTCGGGGTTCATGAGGTTGTCGGCCGAATTGTCGTAATGGGCCGTGCAACGCACCACCGTGCCCTTGGGGATGAGCTTAGGCGTGGCGAACTCATACCAAAGCTGCCAATTGAAGTCGTAGCGCGGGACATCCAAGAGCACCTCGTGCGTGCCGTCGGGATAGTCTGCCTCGAAGCGGAACGACTTGCCGCGCAGGTGCATGTGCGGCAACAGGCTGGTCACGATCATGTCTTTTCGGAAGCGGTAGCGCGCCTTCATCTCGTGATTTTCCGCGCCGGCTGGAATGTCGACGTTCAAGTTGCCCACCACACCACCTCTGAGCTCTTGCCGAATCTTGCTGGCGTCGCCAAACACAAGGCCGACATAGCTGCGGTCCTGCTGCTCGCTTCCACAGGAGGTGTAGTGCATCTGGAACGAAAGCTTCGCGCCCGCCGGAACGTGAATGCCGACTCCCTCGGGCAGCATCCGCGCTTGCATGCCGGGCGCATAGCCGATGATGGCGCCGCGCTGGCGCGTGCTGGCCGGCCCGCCGTCGCCATTGGCATCGGTAATAAAGACAATGATGTGGTGAACCACCGCGCGGTTGCCCGGCCGCGCCTCGGCCGCCACCACCCACTTGTCCTCGGTGAAGCCGGGATCGACGGTAAAGTTCTGATACTCGACGGTTCCTTCGGCCGGAATGCTCACCGGCTCGTCGCTGATGTAATAAACGGCGTCCGGCTGGGGAATCTGCCAGCCTTCGGCGAACTGGCGCAGCTCGGGCATGTCGGCTGGATCACCCTCTGGGGCGCCGTTGTCGACCCATTGGTTGATCAATTGCTTTTCTTCCTCGGTGAGCCGAGCATCGTTGGCGAAGTGGCCGTACTCAGGATTGGCGAACCAGGGCGGCATACGGCCGCCTTCCACCACCTCGCGAATCATTTCCGCCCAGCCGGCCACGTCCTCGTACGTCCGCAGTGGAAAGGGCGCGATCTCGCCCGTGCGATGGCACTCGACGCATCGCTTCTCCAGGATCCTCACGATCTGGTTCGAATACGTCACCTCGCCGTGCGGGGCAACGCGAGCAATGCGACCGATGAAGCACCCCGGGGCCTGAGTCACGGGTTCGCTGACCTCGCGGCCGGCCAGCAGCTCGTCAATGGCCACGGCCAGGTCTTGGCGAGTCGGCTCCTTGCGTTGGATGCCGACGCCGTACTGATCGTCGATGCGACCCCAATAGCGGACAACACGGTCCGCGTCGAGGACGAAAACCTCCGGCGTACGGACGGCGCCGAAGCGATCGGCAATCTCGTTGCTCGCGTCCTTCAGCACCGGAAAGGTGATGCCATGCTGCCGAGCATACGAGGCAACCTTGGTGTGCGAGTCCTGGCGATTGGAGTTGATGCCGACGAACGCTACCCCCTCCGCAGCCAGTCGATTGGCCATCTCCTCGAGCCGCGGGGCATACAGCTTCACCAGCGGGCACTCGGTGCCTAGAAAGGCCACGACCACGAGCTTGCTGTCGCCGAAGTCGGACAGCGAGTGCTCGGCGCCGCGATAGTCACGCAGCGTAAAATCGCCGATGGTCTTGCCAATCCGCGTTTCCTCCGCGGCTATCGCCTCAAATTGAGGCCAAAGCACCAAACCGACCGATACTGCCAACGCTGCTAAAATGGTCCGTTGCATCGATCTAAATCCCTTAATTGCATGGAGTTGTATTAGACGACCTAATAAGAGAATCGTGGTTCTCGTTTTGCCGCTGCTATCTGTAATACTCCGCAAGAGGGCAGTAGGTTTCGCCGGCACGTGCCGAGCCTGGCAGACACGGCCGGAGCCACGCCGCTCGTCTGGAATGCCTGCTCTCCCAACCTTTCTGTCGGACTTTCGCGATTGACTCGGATAGTCCAATAAATGTTGCCTGACGATCCTCGTTAGGGGACTTTCCGGGCCGTGCAGCTTTTGTTCGGTGTTCTGCTCGAGAACGACCAGCGTCAGTGTGAACGTCCCCACACTGCGGCGGCTTACGCCGTCGGCTCGGCAATGCCGTGTGGGACTCCGGGCAACCCACGCTGAGCCCGGGGCGATAGCCCCGGGAGCACGCGACGGACTCGGTGCTGCATCGCACCATTTTCCAACGTGCTATCGCAGCCTGGCGGTATTTGACTTGCGAGGCGAGGCTTGCGAGACTGGGCGGACATGCGCGATTGGGGGCCACTTGCACAGTCGGTCGAGAAGAGAGCTTTCGCATGTGGTTAACTCGCAATCCTGGAAAAGCGAGCCTCGTCTCGCGCTCGCGCAGGGCCTCCGTGCCTGGTACTGGTCGTTCCGCTTGGAGAATCGAATATCGGCGGCTGGGCGTCGAGCGGTTGGAAGACCGCCACATGCTGTCGGCCGTCGTGAACACCAGCGACCGGCTGCACGACACGCTCGATTTCGATCTCGACGGACGTGCCAATGCGCTCTCCGACGGCATCCTGGCACTGCGCTACATGTTCGGCGTGCGCGGCGAAGCGCTGGTGCGCGGCGCCACGAGCTCGCGTGCTGAATCAGCCTTGTCGCCGGCGATGGCCGAAGAGGTGCTGAGCCAGGCGCAGCAGGTCGGCATGTTCGACGTCGACGCCGACGGGCGCGTCAATGCCTTGACCGACGGCATCCTAATTCTGCGGCACCTGTTCGGCGTATCGGGCGATACGCTCGTGCACGGGGCAGTCGCCCCGAGAGGCGCGAGGATTCAACCCGACGCGGTTGCGTCGTTCCTTGACGGCTTCATGCCTGGCGCGCCTGGCATGGTGACGATCGACCTCTCCAGCGACAGCGACACCGGCAGCAGCGACAGCGACAACATCACGAACGACCCGACGCCTTCGATTCTCGTCCATGCCAACGCCGGAGCGACCGTGCGACTGCTCGTTGATGGCGTGTCGGTCGCCGAGCGCGTCGCCGGCGCCAGCGGCGAGCTGGAGTTCACGCTTTCGGCGCTCGCCGACGGAACGCATGTCGTGACAGCCACGGCAAGCGATGCGGCACGTGCTGCTGCAGCGTCGTCCGTGCCGCTGACAATCGAAGTCGATACGGCTGCGCCGGTCGTGACTATCGAGGGCGTGACGCCGGGAATCCAGCGCGACGGAATCACCGTCTCGAACAACCCGCGACCGAGCGTGGCCATCTCGGTCACCGGCCAGTTGACCGACGGGGCGGTCGCCATCCTCGATGCCGCGCGGGATGACGACATGGAATTCAGTTTCAGCAATCCCGAGGCGATCGGAGTCGCGGTGACGGAGGTCGTGCGGACCGCCGGCACGCTCAAGCCATCGGGCGCACTGCCGAGCGGCGTGTACGGATTGCGCGCAAGAGTCTTCGACCCAGCAGGCAACGAAGGCATCAGCGCCACGCTGCCGGTCATGATCTATGCGCCTCTGGATGAGTATGTAAATACGCCCGATCCCAGTTACGAGGTCGTGCTTCCCCCTGAGCGGGAAATTCGCGGTGACGGTTACACCGCTTACTCGATTCGGATGTATTCGCAAACCTGGCGTACCGAGGCGGAAGTCAACCTGCCGCGGTGGCCGCACTGGGTAACGATCATCGTGCCCGACGTGGTGACAAGCACGACGGCGTTTCTGGCGATCGACGGTGGCAACAACTTAAGCGGGCCGCCCTCCCCAAACCGCGACGCATTCCAACTAGCGGTGGCGGCGGCCATCGCGTCGAGCTCGATCAGCGTACACTTGTCGACCGTGCCGAACGAGCTAGTCACTTTCACCTATGATAGTTATTCTTCGCGCACGGAGGATGAGATTATTGCCTACACGTTTGACCGCTACCTGGCGCCGGGGGATGACCAGTGGCCGCTGTTATTACCGATGGTCAAAAGCGCGGTCCGCGCCATGGACACGGCTCAAGCATTTGTGCCCACGATCCCGGGCAGAGGACTTCAGATCGACGATTTCGTCGTCAGCGGTGCCTCGAAGAGGGGTTGGACCACCTGGTTGACGGGCGCCATCGACCCGCGCGTGCGCGCGATTGTGCCGGCCGTTTTCGACGCACTGAACCTGGACGATCAGTTGGTGCACCACCATCGCGCGTACAAGGCAAGTACCGTGGCGTTAATCGAGGGATACGCAATCGAGATCCAGGACTACATTAACGCGAATATCCACACTCGAACCGGCACTCCGGAAGGCGAGGCGCTACGGCTGATTGTGGACCCTTACGAATACCGCGACCGTTTGACACTTCCAAAGTACATCGTGGTCGCGACAGGGGACGAGTTTTTTGTCTCGGATTCAGCGCAATTCTATTTCCATGACTTGCTCGGACAGAAATATCTGCGGTACGTGCCAGGCACGGGTCACAACTTGAATCTTGATGCGATCGTCAATGGGGCCGCCTTCTACTCCGCGCTCGTTGCGCGGGAGACGTTGCCGGAGTTTACTTGGACCGTCGAATCGGACACTTCAATCCGCGTTCAGACGACTCCCGGGGCGCAGGTGATCGTCAAGCTATGGCAGGCCCATCAGCCGAAGTCGCGCGACTTCCGAAACTATGGCGGATTCGGTCCCGATGGCATCGGCGGTGACCCGGCGCCGACGTGGAGCAGCTCCGTTCTTGTGAGTCAAGGGAATGGTACGTACGTAGGCCAGGTTTTACGCCCGGCGACCGGGGCGCGTGCGTTCTTGGTCGAGCTTACGTACAGTCGTGGACTCGACAACCTGCCGCTGGTTTTCACGACTGAGGTCGTGGTGGCCGAATCACTGGCGCTCAAGGCCATCTTGGATGGCGCCCCTGGGGCGCGCAGTGCATTGGTGAGTGGGCGGACCGTCGCGGCGAGTGATGCCACGTCGCTGCCCCTGGACGCGTCGAGTTTGCCAGACTTGTCCGGCGCACATCAATCGTCAGTGACGATTCTCTCGGAGGAGTTGCCGCCGACGCGCGCGTTAAGCGGTGTTGCTCGCCAACGCGCGTTGGTCAGGCACGGGGTGCCTGACCTACAGAATTCGGCCGCTGGCTTGGGGGCTGACGTGTTGTTCGACTCGTCGGCAGATGGCGACGGACCGGATTGGTTGGCGGACGCGCAAGCGCAAGCAGCCGGCGACGAATGGCTTGACTTAATGGCGAGCGACCACATCGCGCTCTGAGCCGGCGGCGTCAGTCGCCACATCAATACTCCGTCCGACGGTCACTCCCTCCGAATCAAACCAATGGCCGCCGCTCCTCAATCGCTCGTCAACCATGCGTAATTCCACAGCGGATTGCCGCATTGATTGCAAAGACCCTGCGAGAGGAGCGTGCCGTGGCAATCGGCGCACTGGCCGATGCGTGGCAAGATCGTGACCTGTTCGTCGCGCAGTTGCCGCGCCCAGGCCTCGTCGGCGAACGCCGTGGCCGCCACAATCCGCACCGAGAGCGGAAACAACCGAAAAAGCACCAGCGGCGACCGCCGCGCCGAGGGTAGCCGCCGCTCCAGTGCAAGTACAAAGTGCCGCTGCCGGTTCCGCTCGTCCATCCGAGCGTATTCCGCCAATCTGCGATCCGATTCCTCGCGATGGCCATACTCCGTCAGGCATAGCCGCGCCAGCCAGTCGATAAACCATTCGCCCGGCGTCGCCAGATACTTCTGCTGGCGGACGCAGGCCGCCGTCTCGGCCACCTCGAATTCCACAATTTCACGACGCGCGGCCAATTCCGCCTGGCGATCCGCGATATAAAACGAATCGGCCCCCAGGTTGAGATCGACATCCCACCGCACACGGTCGAAACACAAACGCCCCAGCACGGCAAATCCATCCAAGAGCGCGGCGGCCACGCGCTGGCCATCGCTGCGCCGGCCGAGCGCATTGAATGCATCGGCCGCCTCGAGCCGCTGTTGCGTGGAGAGATCAGCACTCATGGAGATGACCTCCAGTGCCCAGGAACCATGAACGCTTGCCGTGCTCGTGGCATCGCACCGGATTATATCAGCTCTTTGTTATCGGTTGGCGACCGGCAAGCGTGAGCCCCCCGGTGACTGGAGGCGACTCGCGTCGAAATGCTAAGCTGGTATTCGAGCGTTCCATGAATCTCGGCCCTTGGCAGCTCGATACCGTTAGCGGCGGGCGATTTCGCCTCGACGGCGGCACGATGTTCGGCGTGGTCCCCAAATCCTTGTGGGAGCCCGTGCAGCCGGCTGACGAGTTGAATCGCATCCGCATGGCCACCCATTGCGTGCTGGCGCGCGACGGGCAGCACACGGTGCTGGTCGACACGGGCTACGGCCAATCGTCCACGTACGCCGACACGGAAATCCACGACCTCGAGCCGGGCTTCCCGCTCCTCGACAGTCTGGCCGCACTCGGTGTGACAGTGGACGAGGTCGATACCGTGATCCTCTCTCATCTGCACTTCGACCATGTTGGCGGCGGCACGTTCGCCGGTGATGACGGGCGGCGGCGAACCACCTTTCCGCGCGCTTCCTACTTTGTCCAGCGTCGAGAATGGGAAGATGCCACGAGCAAGTCGCCCTTGCTCGCCGGTAGTTACGATCCGGAACGCTTCGCGGCCCTCGAGGCCAGTGGCCAGCTCCGGCTCGTGGATGGCGATACGACCGTCGTGCCGGGCATCCAGAGCCTGCTCACGGGCGGACATACGCGCGGCCATCAGGCGTTGGTGATCGAGGGGGAAGAGCAGCGGGCGCTCTATGCGGGCGATCTATGCCCCATGACCAGCCACGTTCGGACTCACTGGCACATGGCGTACGACGTTTTTCCACTTGAGACGCGAGCTCGCAAACGCGAGCTGCTCGGCCGCGCCGCCGACCAAGGGTGGTGGGTTCTTTGGGACCACGATCCCGACGTGGCCGCCGGACATGTCGCGCGCGACGAAAAAAGGGAATTCCGCGTCGTCGAGCGCCGAGCGCGCCTGTAGACCAAGATCGAATACCGTGTCGCATCGATTGCGATTTCGCCAAATGCGAACGCGCCGCAATATGGGTCCGCCAGAAATCAACGCAGGATGATACAATTCAACGACGTCATGGCGAACGACGAATATGCGCCGTGAACAATGAGCACGCGCTGGCCCAATGCGGCCCGTGCACATGCGAGAGTGGCGGAATTGGCAGACGCGCTGGACTTAGGATCCAGTCCCGAAAGGGGTCCGGGTTCAAATCCCGGCTCTCGCAATTGTCGGTGCAGACTGATGCAGCGGGCTGCGAGATCGCGCGGAAAGCTTGCGAATCCGCCGGCTTTCGAACACCTTCCGTGACATGGATGCTCGCCGCGCGCACGTTATAATGCGGCCGATCGGCCACGAAATTCATACCGGGAATCCCCCGATGGCTGACGGGATTGAAAACGACGGCCAGCCTAGTTTCGTCGACTCCGTCGATGTCTATCTCCGGCAACTGGAATGCGGCAATGCCGACGCTGCACGGAAACTGTGGGAGCGATACTACCACCGCCTGGTCCGCTTAGCGCGGAAGAAGCTCGGCGATACGTCGCGCCGCACCATGGACGAGGACGACGTGGTGCAAAGCGCGTTCAGCAATTTCTGCCTCCGTGCTCGGGCCGGCAGTTTTCCCAATCTGCACGATCGTGACAGCTTGTGGGCCTTGCTTGCCGTCATGACCGCGCGAGAGGCATCGAAGCAGCGATTGCATCAGCACCGCGCTAAACGGGGCGGCGGGCGAATACCAAAACAAGCGGTCGCGGACGATTCGTGGGCCGACTGGTCATTGGCGCAAGTCGTCGCCAGACAACCTTCCGCCGAGGACGGCGCCCTGTTCGTTGACCGGCTGCAGCGGTTTATGGACTCGCTCGACGACCCCAGCGATCGGTTGATCCTGCTTTGGAGGCTTGAGGACCGAACCAGCGCGGAAATAGCGCGGAACCTTGACTGCTCGCTGAGCACCGTTGAGCGTCGACTGCGATTTATCCGCAAATGCCTGACTCGCGAAATTTCGGATGGCTGACAAAACGTCGTCTGATCGTGCGCCGCCAATTCACGCGATGTTTCCAGAGGAGGGTACGCAATGAGACAACTGATCCGCTTCGTGATTTCAATCGTGAGTGCTACTGCCGCCGGCATCGGTGGGGAGGCGTGCGCCGAAGTCCCCGACATGCCTCCCGCCAGAATGCACGAGATTGCGTCTCACATCTTCACCGGCAAGATTGCTCGGATCTATTCCAGCGTCGATCGCTCAACGCCCGGTTGGGAGACCACGCACGGTGTCGCTGAATTTCGCATACTCCGAGTTGAAAAAGGCAAGCACGAAAGCGCCCTGGCATACGTCCGGTTCTGGAACAAGCGTTTCACGGGCACCGGAGCGGCGCCGCCGGGCGCGTACGGTCATCGTGGAGTGCCGAAGGTCGGCGTCGCGGCGAGGGTGTACGTGGTGACCGCCGAAGACGGCGGCCTTGACGTCCTGCCGCCAAATGGACTGGCCGCCTTATCCGCCGTGGAAGCGCAAAAGTGAACGACGAGCGAACTGGGAGGCTCCGCGGTCGCGGAACCTGGCCCGATTCGCTCGTCGTTTGCAATGCCGGCCATCAAGATCGGTGAATCAGACTCGTCCCCAGTTTACGCGACCCATTTGGGCATAGATCTGCTGCGGCGTCAGCGTCACAAATCCATCGTTGGCTCCGTCGTTGCCGGCACCATCGACTCCCCACGGATTTCGCAGTGTGATACCGGTTACGACACCTGCCGAATTGCGAATGATCGACGCGACCGTGTACATATGGTTGCCAACGAGCGGAACGTTGCCCGAGAGGCTTCCGACGAAGCCGATGGTGACGGCCTGATAATTGTTCCAGCGGTTGGCGATGTCGTTGGCCAGCGCCGCGGCGCTGCTATACGAGCGGATGGACATCTCGCCGGCCGAGGTCGAGCGGAACGCGCGATTTACTTCAACGCCCCACCCTCCCTCCAGCGACCCGTAGGTGTTGGCGCCCGTGCGGTAGTGTGCGAAGGCCTTTTCGATGATGGCCACCCACATGCTGTTCTGAGCGCCCAAGTGGGCGAATCGCAAATTATTGGATGTGGCCGCGTTGGACAGGCTGGCGTTCCATACGGGCAGTTCATTGTCCACCCGGTAGAAATTGTTGCCCAGCCGCACGCCGTAGGTGCCGTCGTCGAAGTCGACGACGTTCTGCCGTAGCGTGTGCGGGCTGTCGAGACCAATCGCGCTCAAGCCAGCCAATAACCAGCAGTCACCCAGATTTCCCTGCGCGACGTCCGTCATGCGCGGCCCGGCACTGCCGAACAGCGGATTGCTGCCTTGGGTGTTACCATTGCCAACGACGTTGTTGAAGCGGACCTTGGTGCCCGAATCGGTGGGATCCGCGATATTGTCGCCATTGAGCGTGCGGTCAGCACCGTTGGCAAAGGAGGCCACTTGCTGCACGATATCGCTCGATGTCACGCCCACGGCGTAGTCCTGGGACGAACCAACGCGGTCAATCCACATGATGTCCGCGCCGGCGCCGCCATCGACGTATTCCGCGAACGCGGCATCGATGCTGATCAGTACGTCGTTGTCGCCTTCGCCCCAAAGCTTATCGATGCCGGCCTGACCATTGATTCGATCGTTGCCGAAGCCGCCCACCAACTGGTCGTCGCCGTCTCCACCGAGCAGGATATCGGCGCCATCGCCACCCCACGCGATATCGTTGCCGGCGCCGCCGTCAAAGTGGTCGTCACCAGCATCGCCGACGAGCTGGTCGTTTCCCGACATGCCACGCAGGACATCGTTGTCGGCGCCACCCCACATCTGGTCGTTTCCGCCGTAGCCGACCAACGTGTCGTGGCCATCACCGCCAACAAAAATGTCGTTGCCGTTATAGCCTTCGAGGTAGTCGTTGCCCGCCCCGCCGAAGGCTCGAATCGGCAGGTTGGCAATGTAATTGACGAAGCGGTCGTTGCCGGCGCCGCCCTGGAATTCGACCGTGCCCACCTGGCTGGCCGCATAGTCCCAAGAACGATTCGTGCTTACGTCATGGATACGAATGTTGGAGCCAACTTGCGCGACCGTGACATTGGTTGCGGCATCGTCGGTTTTTACGACGAGCATGTCGCCGCTGAACCAAAGAGAAGAGACCGCGAACAGCTCGCGATTCTCCAATCCTTCGAACCCAAGACTTCGCCGACCACGCTTCGGCTTCGATCCGGAATTGCGCTCTCGCCCGGTGGAGAAATTCAAGAGACGGCTAAGCAGGCTGAGACAAATATCGTGCGCTGGATTTTGGCGACGACGCAGTGGCTGCCAGCGCACTCGTCGAACTGAGCATCGGAAGCGTCAGCCGCTGTGTTTTCTGCCCCCATCGGCGACAACGTCTTGTCGACGGCTGCCGCGCGCGTTGGTCGCAATGCCGCGTACTATGTGCTGTCTCCGAGGATCATGATGTGCACACGCTCCGCGGATGCGATCGACGCGGTGATCGCGCGGCGCGCCGACAGTTCTGCGGTCATGTGTCGCCGGTCAGGGTTCCGGCTCCGCCTCGGGCTTCTTGATGGCGCCTTCCACGGGGCTCTTGGCGCCCTCGGTGTACTTGGCGCCGATCAGCTCGTGGCACTTTTCCGCACGCGCCTTGAGGCGCTTGACCGCCTCGGGAAAATCTTCTTCCGAGACGGTCTCGTCGCAGAAAGTGCAGCAGCTCTCGAACTTGAAGCCCAGCCGCTTCCATTGCGTCATGCCACCCGGGGTCACCTCATCGGTCACCGGGCACCAAATCGGGCTCATGGTCTGCATGAAGTTGTTGATGAAGCGTTGCTTCTGCGCGGCCATTACATACTGATCCGGTGCCGCAAGGAATTTTTCCTTCGCGTCAGGCTTGCTGCCGCGATACGTCACGCCCTTGTATTCCCAGGTGGGCAGCTTCGGATCAGGCGCCTCAAGGTAAACCGGGCACAAGTCGATCGCTTTTTGCTTTTCCGGGATCTTGACCTTGTCGAGCATCACGGCATCGGCCGGCAATTGGCACTGGGCCAGGCGCACCAGCCCAAGAGCCAGTCCCAGCGTCAACGGCAAACATCGCGACAGCATGAGTTCCTCCGCGTTTGCGGTTCTGACGGCCGAACCCCCCGCGCACACGGGGCGTCAGCACGGCAGACTACCAGAAGGCGCCCAAGGACGCTACCGATCTCGCTCCTGCTCGTAGCGCATTTCGATCATTCCTCCGGCAGATTGTACGCGACGATCCGTCCTTCGCGCGTGGCCAAAGCAATGTACTGCTTGCCGTCCGCCAGATAGGTCATGGGTGTACCGCTGGGCGGCGCGGGCAATTCGATTTCGGCGATGACCTTGCCGCTGGCCTTGTCAAACGCGCGAAGCAGGTTCGCGGCGCCGCCGGCGCGCCCTCCGCGTCCGCCGGCGCCCTGACCGACGAAGAGCAGCGTCTTTGTCAACAGCGGTCCTCCGCCCCCGCTGCCCAATGGCCCGACGTCACGGCCGACAATCTCGCTGACCTTTTGTCTTGGACCGTCGCCGTGTGGGATCATCCAGGCGTGCTCGCCGGTATTCAGATTGATCGCCGTGATGCGCCCGTAAGGCGGCTTGAAGAGCGGCAGACCGCGTGGGCCCTCCACCCCGCCGCCAAACGCCGGTCCTCCACGCACGAATCGAAAATTCGACCGTGCCGCGTCCGGCTCGTTCAGCTTGACGACGATGGGCGACGTAATCGAAGGAACGTACAGCAACCAGGCCTGCGGATCGAACGCGGCGCCCCACCAGTTGGCTCCTCCCGCCCAGCCGGGCAGGTTGATCGTGCCACGCTGCGTCGGCGGAGTGAAAATGGGGCCATGGTCGTATTCGTTGAGAATCTTTATGGCTTCGCTGCGCAGCTCCGGCGTGAAGTCGATCAGGTTCTCCTCCGTCGAGTCCTGGCGCTCATAGGGAGCGGGCTTGGTGGGGAATGGTTGCGTCGGCGAACTCCGTTCGCCCGGCACCGTGGATTGCGGGACGGGACGTTCCTCGATCGGCCAGACTGGCTGGCCATTGGTGCGGTCGAAGACAAAGGTGAATCCGGTCTTCGTAATCTGCGCGACGGCCTTGATCGGACGACCGTCGACGGTAATGTCGCACAGCACCGGCGCCGCCGGCAGGTCATAGTCCCACAAACCATGATGCACGGTCTGAAAATGCCAAATCCGTTCGCCGGTGGCCGCGTTGAGACACACCAGAGACTCGGCGAAAAGGTTGTCGCCAAGCCGGTGCCCGCCGTACCAGTCGTTCGTCGGCGTGCTCGTGGGCAGATAGACGTAGCCCAGTTCTTCATCCACCGACATCAGCGACCAGACGTTGGCGTTACCGGTGTATTTCCAGGACTCTTCTTCCCACGATTCGTTGCCGTATTCGCCCTGCTGTGGAATCGCATGGAAGATCCAGGCGAGCGTGCCGCTGCGCACGTCGAACGCTTGGACGTCCCCGCGAGGGGCCTCCTTGTTCTGCGGTCCGTCGGAGATCGACGAACCGACGATCACCCTGTCGCGGCAGATCACCGGCGGCGAGGTCATCGTGTAGTTGCGCGCGTTGATCGCCAGCGGGATCTGTTTGGCCAGGTTGACTTGGCCGCCTTCGCCGAAATTGTCGACCGGCTTGCCGGTCTTGGCGTCGATCGCATATAGATAAGCGTTGTGCCCGGCCAGATAGAAACGCTCTTCCCCGTCGCCGCTCCAATAGGCGATGCCACGATGCACGTAGCCGAGATTGGTTGGGCGACCGGCCTTGTACACTTCCGGGTTGAAAACCCAGAGAGTCTTGCCCGTGCTGCCATCAATCGCCGCGACCTGCGACAACGACGTGCTGGTGTAAAGCGTGGTGCCGACCGCCAGAGGCGTGGCTTCGTAGGCGAACGAGCCGAGCGAACGGTTCTCCTTTTGTAACGGAAGGTCGGGCGAATCCCACGACCAGGCTAATTGCAGACGACCGGCATTGAGTGCGTTGATCTGATCCAGCGTCGAATACTTCGTGCTGGCCGCGTCGCCGCCGTAGTACCGCCATTGCCCGTCGGTGACCCCTTGGCCGATCGCACCTCGGTCCACGCTGAGAAGTGATGCGGTGACCGCAAGTAGAATCACTACCTCAGGGGTCGGCGCGCGCTTCAGCAGAATCATGTTCTTCGCCCATGTCGAAGCGGATCAACTAGACTATTTCAACCACACTGCGCCCCTGCAACCACCATTTTTACCTGGAACGACGATTATGCTGCACGGCCGCGTCGCATTCAATCGGCTTTGGAACTCCAGCAAGAATTCAGAAACCTTTCTGCACTCGATAGTTAGCATTGCCCGTGGCGCGGATCGAACGCGCACGGGGGTCTTCCACGGGATTGCGAGTCCGATCGGTTGGTTGCGGCGGCGCTCGCATCGGTTGCGGTTCGCGGTTTTTTTCGAGAGAATCGCCGGCATGCGATACTTCGGGGGCGTCTGCCCCCGGCTCCAGGACGCAATCGAGGAGCGCATAAGATGATAGAGACTCGCCAGCGCGAGGGTTCGGCCGACTGTGACGTCGTCATTCGCGGCGGCACGATCTTCGACGGCACCGGCCAGCCGGGCGTTCAGGGTGATCTGGCCATTGCTGGTCGCCGTGTCAAGTCGCTCGGCCCCAAGCTCGAATTGCGCGGCAAGCGCGAGATTGACGCGCGCGGCTGCTGGGTCATGCCCGGCATGCTCGACCTGCACACGCATTACGACGCCGAGATCGAGGTCATGCCCGGGCTTGAGGAGTCCGTTCGGCACGGCGTCACCACGGTCGTGATGGGAAATTGCTCGCTGTCGACGGCGCTAGGAAGCGAAAAGGACATTCTCGATTTGTTCTGCCGCGTGGAGAGCCTGCCACGCAGCGTGCTGGCCTCGTGGCTGGCCGGCAAAGTCAACTGGGACGGCGTCCGCGACTACTATCGCCACCTGGAGCAACTGCCGATCGGGCCGAACGTGGGGAGCTTCATCGGCCACTCCAGCATTCGCGCTCACGTCATGGGCATGGAGCGCAGCCTCAGCCTGCCGCAGGCACGACCGGAGGAAAACATCCGCATGGAGCGGATCGTCGCCGAAAGCATGCAGGAAGGCTATCTCGGGCTGTCGATCGACATGCTGCCGTGGCACCGGCTCGACGGCGAGCCCTTCCGCGGCATCTCCGTGCCGTCACAGCACGCGCATCCAAGCGAGCACCGGCTGCTGGCGAACGTCGTGCGCCGCTACGATCGCGTGCTGCAAGCGACGCCCAACGCCATGACAAAGAGCACGATCACGCGCCTGTGGCGGATTTCGACCGGGCTTTTCCGAAAACCGCTGAAGACCACGATTGTCGCCGCGATGGACGTGAAGACCAGCCGCGCCGCCTGGCGGATCGCCACCATCGGCGCCACGCTCTTCAACCGCCTCTTCCGCGCCAACATCCGTTGGCAGTCGCTGGCCGAGCCCTTCCTCAATTTCTGCGACGGTGTGCACACGCCGCTGTTCGAGGAGTTTCGCACGGGCGTCGATGCGATCAGCGCCAAGCCTGAGGATCGCCGCCAGATGTTCGCCGATCCGGCGTACCGTGCCGCGTTCCGGCGAGACTGGGAGCACCGCGGCCAGAAGGTATTTCATCGCAACCTGGCCGAAATGTGGGTCGTCTCGTCGCCCGATCCGGCGCAGGTCGGCCGGTCGTTCCACGAGCTGGCGGTCGAGCGCGGCCGCGAACCGGTCGAGTTCTTCATGGACCTCTTGGCCGAGCACGACAGCCTCATCCGCTGGAAGACGGTCGTCACCAACGACCGCGCGTTCCAACGCCACTTTCTCATGGCACACCACACCACGCTACCGGGCTTCAACGACTCGGGGGCCCACGCGCGCAACATGGCCTTCCAGGACGGCGGCCTGCAGATGCTCCAGCAGGTGCACAACAACCCGCAGATCATGCCCATCGAAAAGGCGATCCACAAGCTGACGGGCATGTCGGCCAACTGGATGAATATCGAAGCCGGCACGATCCGCCCCGGCGACTGGGCCGACGTGACGGTAATCGACCCCGAAAAGCTACGCAGCGGCCTCAGCGAACCGATCGAAGCGTACGACCCTCGCCTCTCCGGCGCCATGCGGATGGTAAAACGCAGCGACGGGGTAGTGCGCCAGGTGCTGGTTGGCGGCAAGCTCGTCTTCGAGAATGGGCAATTCGCCGCCGATTACGGGAAAAAAGCGACAGGGCGGCTGTTGCGTGCAGTGCGCTAATTCGGCCACGGCGGTTTCAGGGCTAGGTTGTACGCCAATGGTTGTGCGAGTTCCGACGAAATGATTGGTTGAAAGACGCGAAATTGGCAATCCCTCGTGGACACAATCCCGCCAGACCATTCGCTGGGTGAAGGCGTCTACTATGCCTCGGAAGCATACGCCGGGCTGACTCGACGGCTGCTGGTCATCGTTGTGGACGTCGCCGCGATGTTGGCGGTTGCGTTCCTCGTTGCGATCTTATACACGCTCGCTGGTGTTGACGTTCAACAACAAGCGGCAGTTTTTTGGATTACGCTCTTCATAATCGCCTGGGTCTACCTGGCGCTCCTAAAACAATCGAGAATTCGTACGATCGGGTATCGCTTGACAGGCACGAGGATCGTGGATCTGCGGGGTCAGCGTCCTTCCATTAGGCGAATGACGCTTCGCACGCTGCTTTCGATCCTTGGACCGTTCAGCTTTCCGGTTGATCTGATTTGGATCAGCGTCGATTCTGATCGCCGGACGCTTCGTGACTGCTTCGTGGGAACCTATGTGATCGCAAATGACGCCCAACCGGTCGGCCGTGGAGAGATCCACCTTACGTACTTCTGGGCGTTTGGTTACACCTTGACGTACCCTCATGTTTTGCGTCCGCTGTTAGCTGCGAAAGGTTCGTAGCATATGTCCGGTACTCACCGGATGATAAAACTGTGTTGCTCGCCGAGCTGATCAAGTGACCGCGCCTCGAGCGATACTTTTGGCCGGTCCCAACGGAGCCGGCAAATCGACTGCGGCGCGGTCCGTACTTCGCGGCGCGATGGCGGTGGACGAGTTCGTCAACGCCGACGTGATTGCTCAAGGTCATTCCGGGTTCTCACCGGAGAGCGCGGCGGTCGCCGCCGGAAGGATCATGCTCGGGCGCATGCGAGAGCTTGCTGCCTCGCGTCGTGACTTCGCCTTCGAGACAACTCTTGCGAGTCGAACGTTCGTGCCGTGGCTTCGCCGCTTGATTTCGGATGGCTACCAGGTGCATCTCTTGTTTCTCTGGCTGCCAAGTCCCGAAGTGGCACTGGCACGAGTCGCCGAGCGCGTGCGCCAGGGCGGACACGACGTTCCAGAATCGACGGTGCGGAGACGGTATTCGAGGGGAATCGAGAATTTCTTTCACCTTGACTCACCGTTGGCATCAAGGCGGCAAATGATCGATAATAGTCAAAGACGACCACGCTTGATCGCGGTGGGGATTCGCGGGAATGTGACGCAAGTTCACATCGCCCCACTTGGAACCACATTAAGGCAACCGTTCATGGCTCCTACCCAGGCGGAAATTGACGCGCTGAACCGGGAAGCCGATGCGATCGAGGCGGCGCTGCAAAGGTCCGTGGCCGAAGTGTTGTTAATGCACAAACGGCTTGGCAATCCGGTCGCCGTCTGCGATGACGAAGGCCGAGTCCAATGGATTCCGCCGGAGGAGATCGAGGTCGACGATCCGTCGCCGGCGTGCGGCGCCGACGCCGAGCCGGCGGAGTAAGCCGCCGGATTGAAGCGGCGATTGGCCGACGCTGGTCACCCTGGTACGGTACTCCCGGGGCTAACGCCGCCGGGCTCGGCTTATTTCTTGACTCGCACGAGTGGTATGCCGCGCAACAAGCTACGCGCCGCGCGAGTTCATTTCCTCGCGTGTGCCGCGTTGATCGTGGCGGCCGCGACGATCACCTTCTCGCCCGTCTGGCGGCACCAGTTCCTGCGCTTGGATGATCGCAACCACACGATCGACAACCGCTGGCTCAACCCGCCCACGCCCAGCGGACTCTGGCGATTCTGGCGCGAGCCGTACTTCGGGCTGTACAATCCGCTCGCCTACATGTTCTTTGCCGCCGAAACGTGGGTCGCGCGGCTGCCCACGTCGAGCGGCGCTCGGTGGGATCTCGACCCGCGCGTATTTCACGGGGGCAACCATCTGCTTCATGTTCTGGTGGCGCTGGTGGTGTTTGCGATTCTGACGCGCCTGGTTGGTAGTCAAGCGGCGGCGTGTTGTGGAGCCTTGCTCTTTGCACTGCATCCGGTTCAGACCGAGGCGGTGGCCTGGATCTCGGAAACTCGTGGCGTGCTGGCCGCGTTGCTCGCGTTGCTGGCGATCGCGCGGTTTCTCAGCTTTCGCGCGCTCGAGACGGCAACACCGCTCGGCGGATCGGTGGGGCGGCGGCGCCTCGACTATTGGCTGGCCGCGACCCTGTTCTGGTTGGCGATACTGGCCAAGCCGTCGGCCGTGGCGGCGCCCTTGGTGGCCGTCGTAATCGACTGGGGATGGTATGGTCGGCGGCCGGTCTCGGCCGCTCGCGCCCTCTGGCCGTGGTGGCTGCTGGCGGTCGCCGCGATCATCGTGAGCAAGTCGCAGCAAACGGGTGACACAATCGCCTACGCGACGCCGCTGTGGGCACGGCCGCTGGTGGCCGCCGATGCGCTGGCGTTCTATCTGTACAAACTGGTCGTGCCCGCCTGGCTTGGGATCGACTACGGGCGAACGCCACAAACGGTGTTGGCCGAGGGTTGGCTGTATTTCACATGGCTTGTGCCGGCGCTAGCGGTCATCGCGGCAAGTTGGCTTGATTTCACGCGGCGAGCCTCCGGGTTTATCCCGGAGGTGCGGAACTCCATCGCACCGAGTCACGCAATCCTGACATCTCTCGGCATCTTCGTCGCCGGCATCCTACCGGTATCCGGACTGGTCGATTTCAGCTTTCAAAGCATCTCGACCGTGGCCGACCGTTACGTTTACCTGTCGATGCTCGGGCCTGCGCTGGCGCTGGCCTGGTGGACGTCCCGACGCTCCCGAGTGGTCGTTGACGTCGTGATCGTAGCGTGCCTAACGCTCGGAATCCCAACTTACTTCCAAGCCGAACGGTGGCACGACGACGAGTCGCTCTTTCGGCATGCGATCGTGGTCAATCCGCGCAGCCTGCTCGCTTTGAATAACCTGGGCCTCGAATATGTCGATCAGAAACGGTTCGACGACGCCGAAGTCCTGTTCCACCGAGCCATGGAGGTCGATCCGCAAGCGCCCTTGGCCTACTACCATCTGGGAAACCTTCGGCTGCGCGAGCGCCGCCAAGACGAAGCGCGAGAATGGTACAACAAAGCGATTCGCGTGGACGCGGATTTCGCCAAAGCGCATATGGCTCTAGCGGACTTGTTCATGCAACAAGGTCAGTACGACCAGTCGCGGCAATTCTTCCGCGAGGCGCTGCGCGTCTCACCACGTGACGCGCGGGCCCTGTACAACCTCGGCTGTCTGGAGTTGCGAACCGGTCGACTCGACGCCGCCGCAAATTGCTTCCACGAGGTGATCCGGCTCGAGCCCGATTTCGCGCCGGCGCACAATAATCTTGGCAATGCACTGAATCGGCAAGGAAATACGTCCGAGGCCATGCAACACTTCGCGCAGGCAGTGCGGCTCGCGCCGTCCGATCCGGAGGCGCAAAACAACCTGGCGCTGCTCTTGGCGCGTCAGAGGCGCTATGGCGAAGCGATCCAGCATCACCGCAGGGCGCTGGCGCTGCGCCCGAACTGGCTACCGGCGATGATGGGACTGGCCTGGGTGCTCGTCACGGCAGATGACGCGCGGTGGCGCGACGGCCGCGAGGGGCTTGAGCTTGCGCGCCAAACAGCGCTCATCGCCGGCCAAGAGAACTTGACCTCGCTGGATGTTTTGGCCGCGGCCTACGCCGAGACCGGGCAGTTCGACGATGCACTGCACATCGCGCGGCGCGGCTTGGCGAAAGCGCGCTCAGCGCGGGCGCCAAAGCTTGTTGAATTGTTCGAATCGCGCATCAAGCAATACGAGCATCACCGACCGTTACGTGGCGAGCCAATTTTGGCGCCATGACTTATTTGGCGTGGTGAGCCGGGGAATCGGAGCGCCCGGCGCGTGATATGGACATTGCCGCCGGACTCCAGTCGATTCGATTGGCCGAATCGCGCACGAGGTATTACAATCATCGGCAGGCATTTCCGTGTTGCGTGCGGCTTTGTTCCCCCATACAAGGGAAGCGGAAACCTGTCATGCGACGGTCGATTGCGCGCCGGAATCTCAGCCAGAGACACGGGTGGCTCGCCAGCGCGTTTCTCGCGGCCACGGCCGCGACTGCGGTTCGTGCCGCCGAGACTTCGGAAGAGTTTTTCGAGGCTCGGATTCGGCCCATTCTGGCAGAGCATTGCCTGGAGTGCCACTCGGCGGATCAGGCCAAGAGCCACCTGCGCTTGATCTCGCGCGACGAATTGCTCAAAGGGGGTAGTCGCGGCGCGGCAATCGTTCCGCGCGAGCCCGAGTCGAGCCTGTTGATTCAGGCGGTACGCCGCACCCACCCTAAGGTACGGATGCCGCCCGACGCGCCACTGCCGGAACAGGCCGTCCGCGACCTTGAGCAATGGGTGGCCTCGGGCGCAGCCTGGCCGGCCAGTTTGCACGATACACCTTCGACCACGCCGTCCTCGCACTGGGTGTTTGAACCAATCACATCGCCGGCTGTGCCGGAAGACACCAGTGGCTGGTCCGACCAACCGATCGATCGCTTCATCGCCGCCAGGCACCGCGAGCACGGCCTGTCGCGTGTGGCTCCGGCCGAAAAGGCGGTCCTGCTGCGGCGCGCCAGTTTTGACTTGATCGGCCTCCCCCCGACGCCGGATGAACTGGCCGATTTCGCCGCCGATGCTTCGCACGACGCCCTTGCATCGGTGGTCGATCGACTGCTCGCTTCACCCCGATTTGGCGAGCGCTGGGGCCGCCACTGGATGGACGTGGTGCGGTATGCCGACACGGCCGGCGACAACGCCGATTATCCTATCCCCGAGGCAGCCAAGTATCGAGATTACATCATCGACGCGTTCAACGCCGATCTGCCCTATGACGAGTTCGTGCGCGAGCAAATCGCGGGCGACATCCTGGCACGCGAACAACCCAGCGAGCGATACCAAGAGCGGATCATCGCCACCACGTTCCTCGCGCTTTCGCGTCGCTACGCCACGGCCCCGTACGAACTTTGGCACCTGACGCTGGAAGACACGCTCGACACGATCGGCAAGGCGTTCTTGGGCCTCACGCTCCGTTGCGCCCGCTGTCACGACCACAAGTACGATCCGATCACGAGTGAAGACTACTATGCGCTGTACGGCATTTTCGCCAGCACGCAATTCCCGTTCGCCGGCTCCGAGGAATTCGCCAGCAAGAAGTTTCCACGACAGCACTTTGTGCCGCTGATCCCGGCCGACGAGCTCGCACCGCGCATGGCGGAGCACCAGCGACGGCTTGAAACGCTGACTGCGGAGATCGAGGCGCTTGAGAAAAAGAGCGGAGAAGCTCAGCGTCTTTCGGAGCTGGACGGCCGAATCGCCGAAGCCGGCAAGGCGGTTGAGGTGGCTGGTGATGATGCGGCCAGAGGCGCGGCGACCACGGTGCTCGACCAACTCAAAGATGAGCGCGAGCGAGTCCAACGAGAGCTGAACAAGCAACTCCGGCCGCTGCGTGACGAGCTCGCCACACGCACGCGATTGGGGGTGCCGCCGGAAGTTCCGCTCGCGTACGCCGTATCGGAAGGCGCAGCGGCCGATGCGGCGATCCAGCGGCGCGGCGACCCGGGTGATCTAGGACCCATTGCACACCGCGGCGCTCCAAAGTTCCTGGCCGGCAACCAACCGTGGACTATTCCCCATGGCGCCAGCGGGCGCCGTCAGCTTGCCGAATGGCTTGCGTCGCCCGACAACCCGCTGACCGCGCGCGTGATCGTCAATCGCCTGTGGCAGCATCTATTCGGACGTGGGCTTGTTGGCACGCCCTCCAACTTCGGCGTGCGAGGCGAAGGGCCGACCCATCCCGATTTGCTGGATTACCTCGCATCTCAGCTCGTGCGTGAGGGGTGGTCGATCAAGCACATGGTCCGCGAGATGGTGCTTTCCAAGACCTATCAGCTCGGCAGTGCGGCCGATGCGCGCGGCCTGGCCGTCGATCCCGACAATCGCTTGTATTGGCGGCACGAACGTCGCCGCCTGGACGCGGAGGCAATTCGCGACTCGATGCTGGCCGTGGCAGGCAACCTCGACGAGAGTCGACCGGCTGGACATCCTTTCCCGGGGATCGCCAAGTGGGGTTGGACACAACACAACGCCTTCAAGGAAGTCTATCCGAGCAACCACCGCAGCGTGTACCTGATGACGCAGCGGTTGCAGCGGCACCCGTTTCTGGCGCTCTTCGACGGCGCGGATCCGAACACCAGTACCGACGTGCGCGGTGATTCCACGGTCCCGTTGCAGGCGATGTTCTTGATGAACAACCCGTGGGTTAGCGAGAAAGCGGCATCGGTGGCTGGAAGAATCGCTTCCTCGAATGCTGACATGGCTCAGCGGGTGGCCCGGGCGCATGAGCTTTTGTGGGGCCGTATTGCCAGCGACGGCGATATAGCGCGTGGCTGCGACTACCTGCGGAGCTACCAGGAAGAGCTGGCGCGCGCCGGTACGGACGCCGGCTCGCGAGCGCTCGATGCCTGGACGAGCCTGGCGCGAGTAATGTTTTCGGCGAGCGAGTTTTTCTATATCGACTGATGAACGAAACACGGAGGGTGGAAATGGACCACGACAGTCTCTGGAACCGCCGTGCGTTTCTCCAGTGCGGGGTCTGCGGCGTGGCGGCCGGTGCACTCTCCACGCGCCATGCGCTTTCGCTGGCCGCGACGCTTGGCGACGGGCATCCACTGGCGCCACGCGCCACGCACCACCCGGCGCGCGCAAGGCAGCTCATCTTCGTGTTTCTCACCGGCGGTTTCTCGCACGTCGACACGTTCGACCCGAAACCAAAGCTGAGGACCGACCATGGCCAGGTCGTGCCGGCCGTGCATTTGCGCGGAGTCGACAAATTGCCGCTGATGGGCTCGCCGTTTGAATTCGCGCGTTACGGGCAATCGGGGCTTGAGGTGAGCGAGCTGTTTCAGCACTTGGGCGGCGTGGCCGACGAGCTGTGCGTGATCCGCAGCCTGCACACGGACATCGTCGAGCACTTTCAGGCCGTCTTGGCCATGCACACCGGCTCGGCGACTGTGCCGCTGCCCAGCATCGGCGCCTGGCTCAGCTACGGACTCGGCACGTTCAACGCGAATCTGCCCTCGTATGTCGTGCTTTGCGAGCACCTGCCCTATGCCGGCGCGCAAGTATGGGACAACCACTTTCTGCCCTCGGACCATCAAGGGGTGCGGATCGTGCCGGGCGATGAGCCGATCCCCGATGTCCGTTCGCGGGCCATCAATGCAACATTGGCCGAGCTGGAGCAGCGGATGCTCGACGATGTGAACCGGCTGCATGCCGCGTCGCGCGTGGATGACCAGCGGTTGCCGGCGCGCATCCGCAGCTTCGAAACCGGCCGCGGCATGATGCGGACCGCGCCCGAAGTGTTCGACACCTCGCGCGAGTCGCATGCCCTGCTAGACCTGTATGGAACGAAACCGGACGATCGCCGCTCGTTCGCCTATCAATGCCTTGTGGCGCGGCGGCTGGTCGAGCACGGTGTCCGTGTCGTCGAGTTGATCGATACGGGCTCGGGCGACAACTGGGACGCCCATGGCGACATGCAAACACACCGCCCCAAGGCCCAGCGCGTCGACCAGCCGCTGGCTGCATTGATCACCGACCTCAAACAGCGAGGGCTCTTGGACAGTACGCTGCTGGCGATCTGCACCGAGTTCGGCCGAACCCCCTGGACTGACGCCCCCAACACCAAGGGCCGCAACCATTACGCTCGCGCGTTTTCCTGCCTGTTGACCGGCGGCGGAGTCCGCGGTGGCATCACTCACGGCGCCACCGACGAGCACGGCATCGACATCATCGAAAACCCCTGCCACGTCCACGATTATCACGCCACGATCCTGCACCTGATGGGCATCGACCACACGCGCCTCACCTACCGCTTCGCGGGTCGCGACTTCCGCCTGACCGACGTGCAGGGGCGCGTATTGGAAGAGATCATCGGATAGGTAGGTGCATCTAGCCCTTGGAGCGTCCGCATGACCAACCGCGACGAGACGCTAAAACGAATTTCCATCGTAGGCCTATTTCTGCTGCATCTCGTGTCGCAAGCTGTATGTGCGTCGGAGCCGCAGCCGCTCGCCCCGAGTCTGGCCCAGCGCGATGAGCAGAATGCCACACTGTGGTACGACATCCAACTGCTGCCGATCGAGGGGCAAGGCTGGAAGGAAACCAAATCCGACTACGACCGGCTTCCGGCCAAGGCCGAAGGAAAAGTGCGTGAGGCGGTTTGGGACCTGAGCCGCAATTCGGCCGGAATCGCCGTGTCATTCGTCACCGACGCGACGACTATCCTCGGCCGTTGGACGCTCACCTCGGAGCGACTGGCCATGCCGCACATGCCGGCGACGGGCGTGAGCGGGCTCGACCTCTACGTGCGCGATGGCAATGGCCACTGGCGATGGCTCGCGTGCGCCCATCCCACGAGTCAGACCAACACCGAACCTTTGATTGCGGGCATTCCAGAAGGCACACGGACCTATCTGCTCTACTTGCCGCTCTACAACGGTGTTTCGTCGGTGGAGCTCGGGATTCCGGAAGGGAAATTCCTGGCCGCCGCGCCGCCGCGCCCCGAAAGCCACCGGATGCCGCTCGTGTTCTATGGCACCTCGATCACGCACGGCGCCTGCGCTTCGCGGCCGGGTATGGTGCATACGGCGATCCTGGGCCGCCGTTTCGAGCGGCCCGTGATCAATCTCGGCTTTTCCGGAAACGGCCGCATGGAGACGGAGGTGGCCGAGCTGATCGCCGAGATCGACGCGGCCGTGTTCGTCATCGACTGCCTGCCCAATATCGGGGCCGAGGAAGTGCTTGCCCGCGCTAAGCGGTGCATCGAAATTCTGCGCCGTGCGCACCCGCAGACGCCCATTCTGCTCGTCGAAGACCGCAGCTATGCCGATGCGTTTCTGGTAACCGCCAAGCACGAGCGCAACCGTACGAGTCGCGAGGCACTGCGTAAAGTCTACGAGGAACTGAAAGCCGATGGCGACAAACACCTCTACTACCTGGAGGGCGAGCGGCTGCTGGGCGACGACAATGAGGGTACGGTCGATAGTTCCCACCCGACCGACCTCGGTTTCATGCGGCAGGCGGACGCAATGACCGACGTCCTGGGACCGATCCTGGGCGCGCCGACGAAATAACGGATTCAACCTTGTCGCGCGCCCGGGTGTGCTCAGGTCGGCCTCGAGCAACGCCTGATCGCCCTGAGGGGGACGCCAAGGTGGTTCAGCACTTGATCGTCAGATATTGGCGCGGTCGAGAATGGAAGCGGCTATATTATGGCCAATACCATGCTTCGACTCTTTGACAGCTATCGACCGTGGGGCCGCCGCGAGTTTCTTCGCATTGGCGGCGGGATGATCGGCGGTTTGTTGGCAGGACACGGCGCACTGGCGAGTGGATCGAAGCCACTCGTCACCGGCAAGTCGGTGATCTTGCTCTTTCTGCACGGCGGGCCCAGCCAGTTCGAGACCTTCGATCCCAAGATGTCGGCGCCAGCCGACATTCGTTCGGCGACTGGCGAGACCGCCACGAAGTTGCCCGGCGTGACCTTCGGCGCGACCTTTCCCAAGCTGGCGCAATTGGCCGACCGGCTGGCGATCGTTCGCTCGTTCGCGACCGGCGACGCCAACCACGACATCAAACCGGTCGTCGGGCGCGACACGCACGGCGCCAACCTCGGAACGCTTTACGCGCGCGTGGCAGGCGCCAACGACGCGCAGACGGGCATGCCGCGCAATGTGCTCTTGTTCCCGCGCGCCGTGGATCCCACCACGGGGCCGCACATTACAACCTTCGGGCGTTTCGAGGCCACAGGCACTTTGGGAGACGGCCTGGTGCCGTTCATTCCCGGCGCGGGGAGCGATCTACAGCAGGATCTCCAACTAACGCTGCCGCTGGACCGCTTGCACGACCGACGTGCGGTCCTGACGCAGCTCGACCGCGCGCGATGGACGCTCGATAAGCGGAGTCGCGGCGACGCTATCGACCCCATACAACAGCAGGCGTTTAGCACAATCCTGGGCGGGGTCGTCGCTCGCGCGTTTGACTTGTCACGGCAGGATTCGCGGACGCTCGAGCGCTATGACACGGCGCCTTTAGTGCGGCCGGATCAGATCGACAGCAAGTGGAAGAATTACCCTCACTATGTCGACAACGCCAAATCGCTCGGCAAGCTGTTGCTGCTCGCGCGCTGCCTGTGCGAGACAGGCTGTGGATTCGTCACGGTAACCACGAGCTTCGTATGGGACATGCACGCCGACGTCAACAACGCCGGCGTGGCCGAGGGCATGCGGTATATGGGGCCGCCCTTGGATCACGCGGTCGCGGCACTGGTCGAGGACCTTGCCCAGCGCGGACTCGACGAGCGGATCCTTCTGGTCTGTTGCGGTGAGATGGGACGCACGCCTCGCCTCAACGCCGCCGGCGGCCGCGACCATTGGGGCGAGCTGGCGCCGCTGCTCTTGGCCGGCGGCGGGCTGCGAATGGGACAGGTGATTGGCAAATCAACGCGCGACGGCGCCCAGCCACAAACGGAGCCGGTGCGTATCCAACACCTGGTCGCAACCGTGCTACAAACACTCCTCAATCCCGGCGAACTGCGCACGGCGCGCGGGATTCCGAGCGAGGTCGTAGAGGCCGCCACGGCTGATCCGATCACGGGGCTGGCGTGAAAGCGACAAGCGAAGGCTGGCAGTCAGCCCAGCGATGTCGAACCGCTGCCCAATGAGCGCCTCGACGCTGGACCATCCCAGTTCAAATCCGATGGCCCCGACTATCTTTCGAAATGAGCCCTTCGGCGAGAACGTCGAAGGGCTTTCTTATTTCGTAGACAAGCTTTCCGTCGACGAGCGTGTAGTTCAAACAGACGATTTCAAGAATCTTCCTGCGAACGTCTGGTTCTGCCGTAACCCATCTGTCGCGGAGTGTTTGCGAAAGTTCAAACACTTTGAGAGCAATGTCCGTCATTTCCTCGCGTCCGCGGTCGAGGGCGTCCAACCTGAGCTTCAGCTCAGCGATGCGGTCCGCGATTTCAAGCCGCTTGTCGGCGAAGGTCTCCTCATCGATTTCCTCGTTCAGTCGCAAGTCAACGAGTCTATGTTGGTGATTCATCGCATGGGTGACTTGCCGCTCAAGATCGTGCCGTGTCTTCAGTGACACTTTGCCGTCATCATGGGTCTTTGCGCGAAGGACCGCGACAAACCAATCCCGCACGGCGGGATCTTGAATCTTGATGCGGTCGAATAGCTCCAGCACCTGGCGGTCGAGTTCCTGCTCGGTCGTCCGCGTTCGCGGGTGACCGGCAGCGTTATAGCGAACGCAGCGGTAATAGACGTAGCTCCGCTCCCCAGTCGTAACTGTTAAGCGCACGTTCGTGCAGGCCCGGCGCTCGCGGAGTCGAGCGGGGTGTGGGGTTGCGCGGGTGGGGATTTACGGCGAGGAGGTGGGCGGGCGGAGAGTCCGTTGGATTGTGC
>Ga0187892_10001322_pt1 | contig 57204 bp, 48 predicted proteins | sample MA1701073metaG_FD_139345 | JGI IMG/M metagenome (GOLD analysis project Ga0187892, IMG submission 139345) | Bio-ooze microbial communities from a basaltic lava cave in the Kipuka Kanohina Cave System on the Island of Hawaii, USA - MA170107-3 metaG ...
AAGAAGCACGTGGTAAATTTTCTGGAGAAGTTTGGTTATACCTGGGTGAACGGCGTTATCTGCCCGCTGCCACAGACTGAGTGAAGATGTTACCCAACATCTTGGTGTGTTTTCCCTATAGGTAGCATGGGATTTACCGGCTTCCAAGGTAGATTGACCACCTTCCCTCAAAACGATGGTGTTTATCAGCATGTCCTAGCGCATGCTGGTGCGATCATGATTGGTGATAGGCCATTGCTCTGGTCGCACACTAGTGGTAATACTGGAGGCAGAACTGCACGCACTGGCACTGAACTAACTAATTTTGCGCTACAACAGGATGAATACCAACGCGACCACCCAAACCCGGGCCATACTCGTGCAGAGGCAGAGGCTGAAATAGCTGGCGACCATGCTGGCAGGGTCGTTGGGGGCTTGCTAATGAGGGGGCTGTCTGGCAATCTTAGCAGCGCTGATCTCAGGCAAGCTCTTCTAAGGGAGCTTTGCCAGCGGTAGCATACCAGAATGGCAAGAAAAGGGGAAAGTACGTATGTATGCTATAGCTAAATTGCTATTGGTGACTACAACTGTGTTCATGGCTTCCTGCATCAAGATCCCATATAAGCTTGTTACATCTTCTCCTAGTAGCACATACGAAGTGCGGCTGGGAGAAGAAATAAGGCCTGAGGATAGCGGCGACCCGTGGCCATACAAGGTGTTTCTCAGCGTCTCAAAACACGGGCGATCAGTCATTGACAGGGAGCTAGTCTACTCCAATGATAGCTGGGACTTAAGGTTTGGTGACATATGTCCCCAACATACTTGGGTATCAGAAAATGTATTACGGCTCGGCGGCGAACACACATTGCCGGAGTCGAGCTGTGATGTGATAACAGTCCGGAATCAAACTGCAAATGACATAACGTATTTAATGCTTTCTGGTATGGTGAGAAGGCCTGGCGAAAAGTTCCTGCTCCTGGACGTGCCGCCATCGTCAACCATCAAACTTTACGCACAACCTCAAACGGATAAAGTAGGAGATACAAGTGGGTTTTCTTGTCACTTGCAATTTGCGGATGGGAGGGAAATACCCACGACAGGAATGGGGTTTCGTATTCGCGGAGTATACAAAGGTCCCGCCCGCTATTGTTTAACTATCAAAGATAACGAGGTAATTATTAGGAGCGAAGATTTCGAAGGTGTTGAGTTCGTATCTGGAAATGAAGTCCGGATCCCAAAAATATCAAGCTGTGCTCCTTGATGCGAGGATTCTGAAATAGAAACGCGCTGTCCAATCAGCCTCTGTAACCGACAAGACAGCGCATCGCCATTTTTAAACTTGATTTGTCTTACTGTCCAAGTCTGGTCGGCCAGCCGCCCCGCAACTTACTTAAACATACCTTGTAACTGGCAAATTACGCAGCCAAATGCAATTCCCGCTAATTGGCCAATCCGTTTCCCGTGGTAGATCTTTGGAGGATTGAAGGATGAAAACGTTTATTTTGGTAGCTTTTATGGTGAGCGGCGCACTTCTTGTGAGTCATAGCCCCAGATTTACTGAGCCGCAGTCGTTAGAATTGAGTAGGAGGCAAGTACGTTTGTTTAATCAAAAAGAACAACCTCCGCATCACAAATGGCAAGCGGCTACATTTCGGGGGCTAAAGATTGGCAAATCAACCTTGAAAGATGTTTTGCGTATTCTAGGTGAACCAAGATGGTCGGGGCCTGAAGCGGATCGCAACGAGTCTGACCCAGACCCACCACTCTATTATTCATATGAGAAAGGAGGAGAATTTCCTGGTGAGCTAGCAGTTCTCATAGGCGAGAAGACCAAGAAAATACTTGAGATTAGGAACCTACCCCAAAATCTCTCAAAAAAAGAGGCTATTCTGCACTTTGGCCCTAACTATGTAATAGCTAGATATGAGTTTTGCCCGAATATTGATGATACTGTTGCCCCAATATACCCGGACCCAAACGGGCAGATTTCGCAGATCGAGTATCGGGGGCGGGGGATTGTGTTAGCTTTGGAAGATAACGGAGTGGTGAGTGAGATAAGTTACGTGGATGGCAACGAAGCGCTGCCATCCAAGGAAGATTGCAAAAGATGGGCGCGAAAAAAGTGAGCGTCATTAAAGCAGTTTGACGCCGAAGAGTGTCCCGACATCAGGATGTACATAGAGAATCAATGTTCTAATCCGCCTTTAGGCCTAACCTGGCAAGTCCGACGAAGCTTGCAGTGGATTAATCAGAGTGACTTGATAGGCCTAAACCTTATTTGCCTAATGGATGAGGCGCCGATATCTGTAGGCGATAGCAGTGGAAGTGGACATGTTCAGGGGTTTTACCATTTCCAGACGAGTGAAAGCCCTCCTCGAATTTCACTCGCGGTAAAGCAAATATACAGGGGGATACCATCCTTTCTTTGGTGGAGCACTGTCCCTACATTGCGGATAAGTCGTACGCTAGCACACGAAGTAGCTCATCACCTCATAGCTACAAGAGGCTACGTCATTAGAGCGGGAGAATCACTGGAAAATGAGGAATTGCTCGCTGATGAATATGCTAATGCCGTACTTCAGAGCATGAAAAGACAATGGACTTATAAAGTAGGACATTGGTGTATCAAGGAACTGGCAAGTTGGCACTTCGCTTTTGGTCTAGTAGATCTTCGCGAGGAAAAGTATGAATCCGCGTCTGATCGCTTCCTTAAAGCTTGGGATCTCGATCCCGATCATAAAGATGCGGCCGACTTTTACTGGCGCACTAGAGAAATGTGTGGTGATGCTTAAATGCCACAAACCGGCCAGTGCAGGGAACACTTTAATAGAAACGCGCCGTCCAATCAGTCTTTGTAACTGATCGGGCAGCGCGCCACCATTTTCAAACTCGATTTGCCTTATTGTCCAAGCCTGGTCGGCCAGCCGCCCCGCGACCAGTAATCGCTCATCGTAAACGCCAGCAGGATGAACAGCCAGAAGACGCCCGACACGACGATCACCTGCGTCAGACGCGAGCTCCAGCGCACGTGCATAAAAATAAGCACGACCGCCGTCGCTTTGATCACGGCGATGGTTAGCGCGACAATGACGTTGAGCGGCCCCCAGTAATGCTCAAGGTCAAACTTGGCGATATAAACTGTCAGCGCCGTAAATACCATCAACAGCAGGAAGACGCCGACATAATACTTGATCGGATTTGCGGGATGTTCGTGAGAATGATCTGCCATAATCAATGTCCTCCGCCAGGCGTGTAGTGGAACCCCGTCAGGTAGAGCAGCGGGAAGAGGAAAATCCAGACGATGTCAACGAAGTGCCAGTAGAGGCCGCTGATCTCGACCGGCGAGTTGTAGTCTTTGGTGAATTTGCCCCTTTGCGCCAACACGATCAGCGTGATCAGGATGCCCGCGCCGACGATCATGTGCAGCGCGTGCAGCCCGGTCATGATGAAGTATATCCACAGGAAGACCCGTACCGGCTGTTGTAAATCCAGCGGCACGCCGTGGGCGCCAGTGGATGCCGGATTGTAGAGACTGAGCGCCGGGAAGAGGTGGTCGTCAATCTTTGACTTATATTCGAAGTATTTGATCACCAGAAAGACCAGGCCCAGAACCAGCGTGACAAACAAAAAGAAGACCAGCTTCTTCCGCTCGCCGAGTTGCGAATAATAGACGGCCATGGCCATCGTCAAGCTGCTGACGATCAGCACTACCGTGTTCGTGCCGCCTAGCGGCACGTTGAGCAGATGGCTGCCGTAGAGGAAGCCCTGCGGATAGGTCGTGCGGTAGATCGTGTAAGCCAGGAACAGCCCGCCGAAAAACATGATTTCAGTCAGCAGGAAGATCCACATGCCGATCATCCCGGCTTCTTTCTGCTGTTCCATGCTGACGAAATGATGCGCCAGCCCTTCAACGTGTGTTGCGTGATCTGCCACGGTAATTCTCCTCTATGCCATTTGTATTTCTTCCGCCTTCCGGGCGGCCTTGATCTCTTCGACGTGCTCGAATTCATAGGGCTCGTGCGTGATCACCGGCTGGTAAGTGAAATTCTCGGTCGGCGGCGGCGACGGCGTCTGCCATTCCAGCCCCGAAGCCATCCACGGGTTTGCCCCCGCAGGTTGGCCGTATTTGAGTGAATACGCCAGGTAAACCGCCGGCATTACGAATCCGATGGCCAGGATCGAAGCGCCCGCGCTCGACAGGATATGGTAGACCTGAAACTCCGGCACGTAAGCGTAATAACGGCGTGGCATTCCCAGATAGCCCATCACGAACTGCGGGAAGAAGGTCAGGTTGAACCCGATGAAGACGATCGCCGCCGAGACTCTGCCCCAGATTTCAGGGTACATCCTGCCGGTCATCTTCGGCCACCAGTAATGCAAACCGCCCAGGTACCCGATGATCGCCCCGCCCACCATCACGTAATGGAAGTGAGCCACCACGAAGTAAGTGTCGTGCAAATGAATGTCGAGTCCCAGCGCGGCCAGGAACAACCCGGTCATTCCGCCAATGGTGAACAGACCCAAAAACGCTATGGCGTAGATCATCGGCGTGTCAAACGAGACCGAGCCTTTATAGATTGTCGCCGTCCAGTTGAAGATCTTGATCGCCGAGGGAATGGCTACAGCGTAACTGATCAGCGAGAAGACCATCCCGGTGTACATTGACTGGCTGGTCGTGAACATGTGATGTCCCCAGACCAGAAAGCCGAAGACCGCGATGGCCAGGCTGGAGAACGCCACGAAGGTATAACCGAAGACGCGCTTACGCGTCATATTGGCGATCAGTTCGCTGACCACGCCCATCGAAGGCAGGATCATGATGTAGACCGCCGGGTGAGAGTAGAACCAGAACATGTGCTGGAAGAGCACCGGATCGCCGCCCAGCTTCGGATCGAAGATGCCGATCTGCAGCGTGCGCTCGAAGGCCAGCGCCAGCACGGTGATGGCGATGACCGGCGTGCCGAGCACCATAATCAGCGCCGTCGCGTAATGCGCCCAGACGAAGAGCGGCAATCGGAACCAGGTCAACCCCGGCGCGCGCATCGTGTGGATCGTCACCATGAAATTCAAGCCTGTCAGGATCGAGCTGAAGCCGGTGATGAAGATCGAGACGCCGGCGATCGTCACCTGGCTGTTCGAATAAATCGAACTGTACGGCGGATAGAACGTCCAGCCGGTGTCAATGCCGCCGCTGATCAGCGTGTACATCATCAGGCTTCCGCCGATCATGAAAACGTACCAGCTCATCAGGTTCAATCGCGGGAAGGCGACGTCTTTCGCGCCCAGCATCATCGGCAAAAGGAAATTGCCCAGCACCGCCGGGATGGACGGGATCAGGAAGAAGAAGATCATGATCACGCCGTGCATCGTGAAGGCGCGGTTATACATCTCCGCCGACATCAGGTCGCCCTGCGGCGTGACCAACTCCAGCCGGATCAGCGTCGCGAAAATGCCGCCGAGGGCGAAGAAGAACGAGATCGCGAACAGATATAGCAATCCGATCCGCTTGTGGTCCAGCGTCAGCAGCCACGATTTCACCGTCGTGGTGACGTTCAGATAATTCACGCTGCTTTCAGTTTTACCCATTACTTCGCTTGCCATAGTCGTACCCCGTCAGTTCTATTTCGGTTGATTGCCCGGCGTCGCGGCGCCTGTCGTCTGAGTCGCAGCGGCGGGCGCCGCCGCCGTCATAGGATTGGCGCTGGGGGCGCTTCCGCCCGGCTGTTTCGGCCCGATGGATTTGATGTAAGCGATGATCATCGCGATCTGCTCTTCGGTGACCTGCCCCTGGAACGTGGGCATCACCGGTTGGTAGCCGGCGACGACTTTCTCCGCCGGGTTGAGAATTGATTCGCGGATGTAAGTTTCGTCAACCTTCACGGTCGAGCCGTTGTCGAGTTTCACGTCCGTGCCATACAAGCCCGCCAACGTCGGGCAGCGCCCGCCGCCCTGTTCGTAATGGCAGTTGTTGCAGGCCAGGTTGGTGAAGAACTTCTGCCCGGCCTCCGCCGGCGTCGCGTCTCTCGGCGCGCCCTTCAACCAAGCCTGGTAATCAGCCGCATCCAACACGACGATGCTGCCGATCATCCCCGAATGCTGTGTCCCGCAATATTCGGCGCAGAAGAGATGGAATTTGCCAGTCTTGGTCGGCGTGAACCAAGTCGTCGTGTAACGCCCCGGCACCACATCGGTCTTGGTGCGGAAGGCCGGGATGGAGTAGGCGTGGATCACGTCCTCGCTGGTCATCGTCAGTTTGACGCGACGGCCCAGCGGCAGGTGCAACTCGTTGATCTCGCGCTGGCCGTCGGGATGTTGCGCGCGCCACATCCACTGTTTGCCGGTGACGAAGATTTCCAGCGAATCCTTCGGGTCGGTGTACATCTGGTAATAAAGCTTCGCGCCCCAGGCGAAGATAAACATCGAGATCAGGAACGGGATCACCGTCCAGGCGATTTCGAGCTTCATCGCGCCTTCGATCTGTTCTGGAATTTCACCATCGCTGCGGCGGCGGTATTTGACCATAAAGACGAATGCGGCCAGCGCAATCGCCACCGTGAAGACCACGGTCAACGCAGTCAGGAAGTAATAGAACAGATCAACCTCAAAGGCGAAGTTCGACGCCTGTTCAGGCATGATCGGAACTTGGAACAGGAAGGACGATGAATTCATATTCAAATCTCAAATTTGAAATTCGCCGCGCTAAGGCGCATTGCCGGCCGTTCGCGCGTGCGCCGCCCACTCGGCCTCTTTCTGTTTCGTCTTGCGCCTCAGGTAAAGAAAGAGGCCGGCGAGCGTCGCCAGAGTCAAAATTGCAAAGATGCGCAACAAGCGCATCAACACCAGACTGTAAGTCCCCCGGTCGGGGTCGTACATGTAGCAGTAAAGGATGATCTGATCGGCGAGCGAACCGACCTTCCCCTCCGAGGCGTCGAGAATCCCGAACCGCAGGTCGCGCGGCGCATACTCGATGCCGTAAAAGTAACGCGATACCTTGCCGCCTGAGGTCAACACCATAATCCCGCTCGCGTGCGCGTATTGTTTGGTCACCGGATCCCAGACGATCCGGAAACCGACGGCTTTCATCAGCGCCCGGATCGCCGGCTCGTCGCCGGTCAGGAAATGCCAGCCACTGGCCGCTTCGGGCTTGCGATAACGATCGAGGTATTCCTTCTTCTTCGCCGCCGCCAGTTCGGGTTTTTCGCGCGGGTCGAAGCTCACGGTCAGATTGACGAACTCTTTGCCCGGAGTCATCGGCAAAGTCTTCAACGTTCCGAGCAGTCCGGTCAGCACCTGCGTGCAAAGCTGCGGGCAATCGTAATAGACCAGCGAAAGAACTACGGGCCTGTCCTTGAAATACTCCGCCAGCTTCACCGTCCGCCCATCTTCATCCCGGAATTCCAGATCGAGCGGGACCTGGTTATTCAGAAGCTGATCAATCCCGACATCGCGCAACACCGGCGGGCGCATGCTGGCAGGTTGCGCTAAAGCGCTAAGGCAAAAGCCGCACAGGATCAGGCAGAAGGCCAAAATAATCGCCCGGTTCAACCTTCTCCCATTGCTGATAAAACTCTGTCTAAACCGCTTGAACATTTGATACCACTCTTTACTTTTGCCCTTTGATTTACTTCTTGATCATCCGCCCGGCGCTCGAATCGGCGTTCAAGACCTGTTTACGCATCGCCTCGGCCTTTCGCACTTCATCGGAGATAGCCGGGTTGGGAAGTTCCGGCAATCCCTTCTCGGCTATCATTGCTTTGGCGCGTTCAATCGGGATGTGCGCGACCCCGGCCTGCTTATCAACCCAGCCGTAGCCATTGACCTTCTCGTTCGTGTCTTTGCGGAACCTCGCCATCTCTTCGAGCGGGAGCAGGGTCGGAACGTCCGTCTGCGCGGTCGAACCGTAACCGGGCGCGCCCTGCAACAGTGGTTGAGGCGAAGGCGGCAACTTCCGGCTCTTCTCTTCCGGCAATTCGACCTGCGTCGCAGCCTGCCCTTTATTCGGTTCGTCCATCTTCTCCAGTCCCCACTCCATCACCTTGACGATGACGAAGACGAACGCTGTGGCGACGGCCAGAATGATAAGGAACATCAGGATCGGCCGCGGCTTTACCGCGCTGCTTTCGACCTGATCATGATCGTTGTGTCCGTGAGTTTGGTTATGATCGCTCATAATTTCCCGCAAATGTACCGCAGACTGTCCAGTCTGCGGAGGTCCCGGTCATTCAACAATTGTCGAAGACCAGACGCCTTTGGCTCACGCGCCGAGTTGCCTCGGATGTTTTGGATCAACCAAACCTCCGCAGACTAGACAGTCTGCGGTACGCTTGATGATCCACTGAATTCAATAACCCTCAAAGCTCAACAGGTGCTCGCCCCTGACCAACACCTCGGGCAGCGGAGGTCCCGGTCATTCAACAATTGTCGAAGACCAGACGCCTTTGGCTCACGCGCCGAGTTGCCCCGGATGTTTTGGATCAACCAAACCTCCGCAGACTAGACAGTCTGCGGTACGCTTGATGATCCACTGAATTCAATAACCCTCAAAGCTCAACAAGTGCTCGCCTCTGGCCAACACCTCTGGCAGTTGCGGATCGCTGGCTGGCAGGAGCGCGCGCTGGCGCAATTGCCAGAAGAACCAGCCGAGCCACACCCCACCCATCCCGATCATCGCGGCGACATGAACGGCGTAATCCAACACGCGCAATCCGTGAACCGCGCCCGCCGCGCCGTGACCGCCCTGGAATTCCGGGACGATCAGCCAGAGCAGATCAACGAACCGCATCAAGATCAGCAGCGCCGCCACCATCATCAGGCGGCGCGCCTGGTGCTTCAGATCGCGCGAGAGCAAAAGCAGGAACGGCAGGAGGAAATGCAACAGAATCAGCGCCACACCAATCCACCGCCACTGGCCGCTGAAGCGTTCCAGATACCACGGAATCTCCTCCGGCAGATTGCCCGACCAGACGATCAGCAACTGCGAGAACGAGAAGTAGGCCCAGACCATCACCGCCGCCAGCAACAACTTGCCCAGGTCGTGGAAATGTCTCGGTTGATAGACGTTCGACATCGGTTCGCGGCTCGACAGCAACACGCCAATCCAAATCAGAAACGCAATCGCCAGCACGCCCTGCCCGATAATGGTCAACAACCCGAAGATCGTCGAAAACCATTCGGAGTCAAGCGACATAACCCAATCAATCCCCGCGAACGTGATCACCAGGCCATAGATCAAAAATCCTGGGCCGCTCAAATTCTGCGCCTTCTGCACCCAGCCGTGCGCCACATTCGGATCGTTGGTCTCATCCTCCCGCTTCGACCATTTGCGCAACAGCGTCACCAAGCCAAGCCAGATGGCGAAGTAAATGACGCCGCGAATTGTGAAGAACGTTGGATTGAGGTATGCGCTCTTGTGTTCGAGCAGCGCTTTCAACTTCTCATCGGTGATCGAATCCTTGTGCGACCATTCGTAGAGGCTGTGTAGTCCGAAGAACGCGATCGGCAAAAACAACACGAACATCAGCCACAGCGAGTGCGAAGCCGCTTCGAGTTGCCGCCGGACCAATAGTCCCCAACCCGCTCCGCCCAGGTATTGAATCATCAGCAAACCCAGACAGCCGAGCGGAATGCCGACCCAGAAGACAAAGGCCACCAGGTATGATTGAAAGAAAGCCGTTTTGCCGTGGCCCGAAACCACAACGCCGATCACCCAGGCGACGATGCCGATCAACCCGACGCCGAGCGCGATGGCTTGGAAGCGTTTGAGGTCAGCCGGAGGGGCGTAGTTCGTGTTCATTGGTTGCGATGTCCTCCTTGCGAGCTCGATCCTGTTGCTTTGCGCTCAGCCTCGGCCTTTTCCAGTTCCCTCTTGTCGTCGTCGGTCAGGTCGTTGACGTTGACGTTCTGACTGCGTTGCAACGCGCGGATGTAGGCGATGATCTTCCACCGGTCTTCGGGCGTCACGACCTCCGCGTAAGAAGGCATCGCGCCGAAGCCGTTGGTCATCACGTCGTAGAAGTGACTGGTCGGAGCATTGCGCAAACGATCCTGATGATAGGTCGGCGGTTGACGGAACCCGCGCAGCGCGATCATCCCTTTGCCATCGCCCAGCTTGCCGTGACAGGGCAGACAGGTAATGTTGAACCGGCTCTCACCGCGATCCAGAACTTCTTTCGTGACCTTGAATGGGAATCCGTCTTCGCCCGGCGTGACTGCGCCGCCGGCCTGTCCCGTCACAGGAGCTTTCGGCGCGGCGACGGCTAGATCGAGCGAGCCGCGCGCGACCACGCCTTCGGGCAATTGGCGCATCCCGCCGTCCCGGTAAGGCTTGTACTTGGGATTGTCGTGCATGTCCTGGCGACAGGCCGAAACTCCGAAAGCCGTCAGCGCCAGGCCAAGCGCCAGACCAAGTGATTTCATTCTATTTCTCGACATCAGTCACCTCTTTCGCCCCCAGGCTTTCAAGGAAGGCGCGAGTCTCGGTCGCGTTGAACCTCGGATCATCCGCTTTGACGCAGACGAAGAAACGATCCTGCGACGCGCGCGCGAAACTGGGCACGTTGAAAACCGGATGGTAAGGTTGCGGCAACCGGCTCATCATCAACTGGCCGATGAAGGCGCCGAACGCCGCCAGCAGGATCGTGCATTCAAACGTGACCGGAATGAACGAGGGCAAACTCAGCAGCGGGCGTCCGCCGACGTTGAGCGGATAGGCGAACGCCGAAGTCCAGTACTGCAAAGCGAACCCGCCCGCCGCGCCCAGCAACCCGCAAATCAGCGTGCACAGCGCCACGTAGTCGCGGTGGTAACCGATCGCTTCGGAAAGCTCTTCAATCGGAAACGGCGAATAGGCGTTGATCCGGCGATAGCCCGCCGCGTAAGTCCGGCGCGCCGCCGCGACGACCGCGCTCGGACTGTCGAACTCGGCCATCAACCCGTAAATCTCTTCTTCCTTTTTCGCTATTCCTGCCTGTTTCGTCAGTTCTTCCTGTTTCGTCATAGGTCAAACCTTGTAGCTTTGTTTCGAGGAGCAAGTGTTGTCTCACTGCTTTTTGTCCCAGCGCCGATCGCGATAGGAGAGCGCAATCTGTCTCAGTTGCTGTCGAGAGTCTCGCGGCGCATCACTGACGCCGCGCCGCTCGCGACCTGAAAGTATTACCTGCTTCAGATCATCGAATTGCTTCTCCAATTGATCATATCGCTTTTCCATCTGATCATACCGCTTCTCCACCTGATCGAAACGCTTTTCCATCTGATCGAAACGCTTGTCTATCTGCCCAATCAAGAGCGCGTTCTGATAGGAGACATAACCGCCCGCGCCGAAGATCGCCAACACCATAGCGATTATTTGCACAGTGGACATCACCAAATCGCGTTTGAGCAACGCGCGCTCGAATTGCCTCACTTCGGATTGCTGGCGTTTGATGTCTTCGACTTCACGTTCCAGAGTCGCAACCCGATTCTCAAGAATATTGCTGCTCATTTCAGTCCTCCATTCCGGGTCAACAAACCCGCGTTGATCGCCGAAGCGATACGACAGAGTTTCGCCCACCAACAATTGTGGGAGCAAGCCGGAGTTGGGGAAACGAAAGTAACGGCGGCGCAGTAAGTGAGTAGCGACTTATCGCTCACCCCACACTAATCCCCAAACTGCGGGAGCGGCGACTGTCCGACCGGCCCTTTCCCGTGCTCCAGTTCTTCGACCTTCTTCTCGTCCACCTTGCCTTGGGGCAGCAGCGTCTTCAACTCGAAGATCGGGATCATCGGCACGAAGCGGATGAAGAGGAACATCAGCGTCAAGAAGAAGCCGACCGTTCCGAAGAACATCGTGAAGTCGAAGATCGTCGGGTAATACATCCGCCACGCCGCCGGGTTGAAGTCGCGGTTCAAACTCATCACGATGATGACGAAGCGTTCGAGCCACATGCCCACGTTGATGAACATACAAACGACGAAGATCCACTTCAGATTGTCGCGCAGCTTCTTCACCCACAGAGTCCACGGCACCACCACGTTGCACAGGATGAGCAGCCAGTACATAAACCCGTATGGCCCGAACATCCGGTTCTTCATCATAAACAGCTCGTAGGTGTTGCCGCTGTACCACGCCATGAAAGCTTCCATCATGTAACCGTAGGCGACAATCAGCCCGGTGGCGAGCATCACCTTGCAGCAGTTGCGGATGTGACGCATCGTGATGAAATCTTCGAGGTGATAGTACTTGCGCACCGGAATGGCCAGCGTCAGTACCATCGCAAAGCCGGCGTAAACGGCGCCTGCGACGAAATATGGCGGGAAGATCGTCGCGTGCCAGCCCGGGATGATGCCGGTCGAAAAGTCGAACGACACGATCGTGTGCACCGAAAGCACCAGCGGCGTCGAAAGTCCGGCGAGCAGCAGATAAGCCGTCTCGTAACGATGCCAGTGCCGCGCGTCACCGCGCCAGCCCATCGCCAATGCGGCGAAGGTGATCTTCTGCCACTTCTTCTTCGCCGTGTCGCGCATCGTGGCGAAGTCGGGGATCAATCCCATAAACCAGAAGAGCGCCGAGACCGTCATGTAGGTCGTCACCGCGAACACGTCCCACATCAACGGGCTGCGGAAGTTCGGCCACATCCCCATCGTGTTCGGCAGCGGGAATAGGTAGTAATCCATCCAGGGACGCCCGGTGTGGAGCGCAGGGAACATGCCCGCGCAAGCCACGGCGAAGAGCGTCATCGCTTCGGCGAAGCGGTTGATCGAGTTGCGCCACGATTGGCGGAGCAACAGCAGGATGGCCGAAATCAGCGTGCCCGCGTGCCCGATTCCGATCCACCAGACGAAGTTGATGATGTCGAACGCCCAGCCGACCGGGATGTTGTTGCCCCAGATTCCCACGCCTTTCAGCACCAGGTAGGCGATCGTGTTGAACATCATCACCGACCCCATGAAGACAATGGCGAATCCGAAGATCCAGCCCTTCTTGAAGCCGCGCATCGTGACGATGTCGCCGACTTTTCTGGTGATCGAGCCGAAATCGTGACCCGGCCCGATGACCGGTGGACGGGGATCAACGTATTTATTCTTCTGAATTGCTTCAGCCATGCTTCTCTCCTGACTTCTGGCCTTCGTGCGCGCCGCTGAGTTCAGCGTTCGGGTTGCTGATCACGCCCAGGTAGCTGGTGCGCGGGCGTGTGTTCAGATCAGCCAGCACTTCGTAATTGCGCGGCTCTTTCTTCAGCTTCACCACGCGGCTGTTGGCGTCGTTGGTGTCGCCGAAGATGATCGCCTCGGTCGGGCAGGCCGACTGGCAGGCGGTCATAACCTCGCCATCCAGCACCTTGCGGTCTTGCTTCTGGGCCTCGATCTTCGCGTTCATGATGCGCTGGACGCAGAACGTGCATTTCTCCATCACGCCGCGCGAACGGACGGTGACATCGGGGTTGCGCCCGAGCTTCAAACTCGGCGTGTCCCAATCGCCGTAGAGCAGATAATTGAACCGGCGCACCTTGTATGGGCAGTTGTTCGAGCAATAACGAGTGCCGACGCAGCGGTTGTAAACCTGAACGTTCAAACCTTCGGCGTCGTGGACCGTGGCGTTGACCGGGCAGACCACTTCGCACGGCGCCGCCTCGCAATGCTGGCACATCATCGGCTGGAAGTAGACCTGCGGATTGGCCGTCCCGCCCCGGAAGTAAGTGTCAATGCGCAGCCAGAGCATCGTCCGGCCTCTGATGACCATCTCCTTGCCGACCATGGCGATGTTGTTCTCCGACGCGCAAGCCACGACGCAGGCGTTGCAACCGATGCAGGCGTTCATATCAATCGCCATGCCCCAGGCGTGCAGATCAACCTCTCGGCCGTCACTCGCCTTCGCTTTGTCGTAACTCCAGTTCGGGTAGATCGTCAGGTCTTTGCCCGGTTTGTGGGCGCCGTGATGCATGTTCAGGCTATGGCGCGGGTCTTTCTTGATCTCTTCCAGCTCTTGCTTGTACTGCTCGAACCTCTCTGTGCGAACGATGTGGCGTTCAGTCAGGTCTTTATCATCCGTGATGAACGCATTGACCTCGATGCCGCTGGTATCGAGGCTGAAATGTTCCTGCGTCGCGGCGAGTTGATACTTGCCCTCGCCCGCGCTGAGTTCGACTTTTTCGGTGGCGATGAACGGCGTGTTGGCGGTGCGAATCGTGTATGAATTGAAGCCGAGGCCATTGCCGGTGGCGCCGGCGCGTTCGCGGCCGTAGCCCAGATAAACCGTGATCGAATTGTCGGGATGGCCGGGTTGAACCCAGGCGGGCATCTCAAGCTCGCGGCCTTCGTTGACCAACCGGATCATCTTCGCGTTGGCGCGATGAGGCTCTTCGTTCGGCGCGAGGCCCAGAGCGTTCGCGGTGTTCGAGCTGATGATCGCGAAGTTGTCCCAGGTGATCTTGTTGATCGGCTTGGGCGTCTCCTGCAACCACGAATTGTTGGCGAAGCGCCCGTCGTGGACGTTCGGGTCGAGGCGGAAGACGATCTCGTATTTGCCGGGCGTGACGGACTTGAGCGACGAAAGCCCACCCAAGCCGGGCGAAACCTGCTTGGCCGGCAAAGCAGTGTTGGCGATGAAGCCGTCGTGCAGAGCCTGTCTCCACGCCTGGTCGAAGTTTCCGCTGAATTGCGGTTGAGTTCTCCAGTAATCGCGCACGATGTCGTGGCTGTTCTTGCCGCCCTGATTCATCATTGCGGCGATCAGTTCGTGCGGCGATTTGCTGTTGTAAAGCGGCTGGATCAGCGGCTGGATAATCGAGACCGTGCCGTCGAACGCGCGCGCGTCGCTCCACGATTCCAGGTAATGACTTTCGGCGATGTGCCACTGGCAATGGACCGCTGTCTCATCGTTGAACATTCCCAGGTGGACGCGCATCGGCGCTTTCTTCATCGCGTCGAGGAAAGTCTGGCCACTGAAAACCGGCGCGTTGTAAACCGGATTGGCGCCGACGATCACCAGCAGCTCGACCTTGCCCGCGTTCAATTCGCCGACTAACTCCGAGATCGAAGCGATCTGGTCAACCGGATTGATCTCGATCGGGTCGGTGTAATAGAGCGTCTGGCCTACGTTATTGAGCGCGCCGTTGATCGCGTGGGCGAGGGCGTGAACCTGGGCGGTTTGATGTTCGCCGGCGATGACGATGCTCTTGCCGCTGTGAGCTTTGAGGTCCTTGGCGACGGCCTCAGCAAACTTCTCCGCTTCGCCGCTCAGGGCTGACGACATTCCCGAAACACCGACTTTGGCGGCGACGGCGCGAGCGAACGCTTCGACCTCGCTCGCCCTGATCGGCAATCGCTCATCGGCCTTTGCGCCTGTGGTCGTCAGAGTGCTTTCGGCGACGTAAAGGCGATTCATTTCGCTGGCGCCGTCGGTCAACCTGCGCCTGCCCATAAAATCGCGCGCGTAACGGACGCTGCCCGGCCCGTTCGTCAAAAAGTCCGCATCGAGCGAGAGCACAACGTCGGCTTTGTCGAACTGATAGACCGTGTTGACCGGCTGGCCGAAGACCGTCTGCGAGCCCACTCTGGCTCCATCGCGGGTCGCGGGCTCGTAAGTGTGCCACTTCGACTGCGGGAATTCGGCCTTCAGCTTGTTCATCTGATCGGCGAACGTGGGCGAGGTGCTGGTCTCGGTCAGGATGCGCAAACCCGCGCCCTGTTTCTGTCGCTGCTGGTCGAGCGCCCGGCTGAGTTCGTTCAGGAACTCGCCCCAGGTGCGCGGATCGCCCAAATTGAGCGCCGTCTGCGAACGGTCAGGGTCGTAAAGGTTCAACACCGAGGCCTGTTCGTAAACGGTCGTGCCGCCGCGGCTGGCCGGATGATCGGGATTGCCTTCGATTTTCGTCGGCCGGCCCTCGTGGCTTTCGACCAACAGTCCCGAAGCCACGCCGTTCATCGTCATCGCCGTGGCGTAGAACTGCGCCTTGCCCGGGATCAGTCCGTCCGGCGTTTTGACATACGGAACCAGATACTCTTTGGGCTGATTGGTGCAGGCGGTCAGACCGGCAAAAGCCAGCGACGCGCTCATCAGCTTCAGGAAGTTGCGGCGACCGACGGGATCAAGCCAGGCAGGGTCGGCTTCGGAAGGGTTGACGGCGGGAAATTCGCGGTGCAGGAACTCGCGAAACTTCTCGGTGTCGGCCAACTCCTCCAGGCTGCGCCAGAATTCCCGGCCTTTGCCTTTGCGAATCTCCTCGCGGATCGGCGCGATGTCGTGATGATGATCTCGATGGGACATTGTTCTTTATCTTACGTGGCTGGTGGCTGGTGGCGCCTGGCTGGTGGATAGTCGCTGTGAGCTTCACGCCTTGCGCTCAACTCACCACTCGCCACTCGTCACTCGTCACTCGCCACTTTATCTGTGACAGGTTGAACAGCTTGTCAACACGTTGGTCGGCTGGATGTGATACTCCTGCATCAGCCGGACGCCTTCTTTGGCTTGATCCCAACCGGCAGGAGGCCATTCCATCTCGGTGATCTTGTCCTTGGGCCGCAAAACCTGTTCGGGATTGCGGTGGCACTGAAGACACCATTCCATTTGCAGCGACGAAACGTTCCACATTAACGGCATCTGGTCTACGCGACCGTGACAGGACGAGCAACCGACGCCTTTGTTGACGTGAATGCTGTGATTGAAGTAAGCGAAGTCAGGGAGGTCATGCACGCGCGTCCATTTGATCGGTTGGCCGGTGCGCCAGCTTTCGCGCACGATTTCCAGGTAAGGACTATTGGCGAATAACTGCGAATGGCAATTCATGCACGTTTTGGTCGCTGGCATTCCCGCGCTCGCCGTCGTCTCGACGGTCGTATGACAATAGCGGCAATCAATCCCGTCATCACCCACGTGATGTTTATGCGAGAATTGAACCGGCTGATCCCGCGCCACGAATGCTTGCGTCACGAACGGCGAACGGTTGAGTTCCAACAACAACCATCCGCCAAAACCAAGAAGTAAAACGACGATAACAATACTTAACCGCGCAAGCGTGTTCGTGCTGCGGTGGAAGAGCTGTGGCATAAACTAATGACCTCCACCTCGCTTGGAAATAAATTGTCTAACTTGTTGTCCGGACTTGCTCGTTTGATAAACCCGATGCTTGTGAATTTTCGGATTTGTTTAAGGAGCGAATATTCTCTGCTACAAACAAAAATGTCAAGACCGCTCAAGGTCGAAAGTTTGGAATTAGAAATCAAGGGAGGCGGCTGATGGTTGGGGACGGCTATCTTTCAATTCCCTCGGCCCAGACTGCGGAAATCGCCATTGCCGCTGGCCAGCACTTGCAGGGATTCGTTTTTGATCTCGTAAAAGAACCCCTCCGACGTGTGTTTGACCGGAACCATGAAGGGCACGCGGCCTTGCGCCGTGGACATCAACGCCTGGCGTGTGTCCTGAAAATCACCCGCGCGCAAAGTCACGGTGATGTAACTGAGCGGCGCCGGAGCCGAGAGCTCGAATTCCATCGTCACGTTTTCGGCTGTGACAGCGATTTGTCGCGGAGTCACTGTGACTTGGCCGGGAGCGACTGGCGGTTGCGGCGGCGCTGAAGCGTCACCGCTGTTCTGCGTGACGGCGGGATTCGAATTAGCTGGAATCGAATTATCCGAAATTGGAACTAAACCGTTGTTCTGCGGCTGTCCCGCCGCGCCAGCCGGATTTGAAGGCGCTGTCGTCGGGTTCTCTGACGCTCCCCATTCCCGCGCATCGTAAACACCAGTCACGAAACCCGGCGGCGCCTGGTTTGGAGCAACCGCTGCGGTTTGAGTTGCGGCGGCATTCTGCGGCGCTGGTTTCGCCAGCGAGGCGCCGCGCACGAGCCGCGCCGAGCCTCTCTCGTCATAAACCATCAGAATCCAGTTGCCGTCCACCAGCGTCGCTTCGTCCACGGGGAAGAGCTCTTCCTTGTCCGGCGCTATCGTGAACTGCATCGGCGCCACGTCCTGTTGATTCTTCTCGTCGCTGAGCGTGATGCGCGCCATCCCAGTGAAGCTGCGGTCAGAATCCAGGTTGCGGAGTTTCATGAACATCCGCCCTTCGCGCATTTCGATCACGCCCTGCAATCGCGGCGGCGCAACGTAAGCGACGTTTCGCGCGCCAATTCCAGTGGAGGTCGTGGGCGGGACCGGACGCCGATTGATTTCGGGCGTGGAGACGCTGGTCGAGCTTACGCGCGACGCAGGCGGCGCCACGGGAGCGGAACCAACCGAACCGCTGTTGGGATTCAACACGGCGAAATCCAGATTCCTGAAGTCGTTCACCGACACATCTGCGGTTGTCGACGAAGTGGGCTGCGCAGCCGGCGGCGCCAGCAACTTGGCCACGTCGTTTTTCAAACTCCACCCGCGCGTGCCGACCGCAGCGGCCAATCGGGCCAACTCGCGGCTGAGCGCCGAACTGTTCGCTGGCGGAGTCGAGAGTACGCTCCGGCTCGAAAGCAACAACCATCCGCGTTGGCCGATCGCGGCGACCAGATCAATAGCTTCGCTTCTGGCATCGGTTTCGGATTCTTTTCGTGGAGCAAAGCTTTGAACTTTTGCAGGGGCCTCGTCCGGCGCGTTATCGCCCCGCCCATCATCCATCGGAGGTTCGTAAGCCGCAATCGCATAAGCGTCGAGCAATCCCGAACCCAGCAACTGCTCCGCGTAACCGTAGGCCATCTCAATCGTCGGGAACTTGCCGATCCGAACGCGATAAAACCAACCGTTTCCGGGGCGCATCCCCAGCGAAGCGCCTTTGACCAGGTAAGCGTTTACTCCGCGAGCGATCAACCCATTCGCCAATTCATTAGCCGATTGCTGGGAGCGCAAAGCGGCGACCTGCACCGCATAACCTTTGATTTGAGCGTTGGCTGCCGGCGGGCAAACACACACGAAGATCGCCACGAACGCCAGACAAATGCGCGCTATCACAAGCTTGCTCATCTTCGTGGAATTTATCTCGATGGAAATTACCTGCCTGAGTCGCACGTCGCCCTGCCTTATATCTTGGTGAGTGTGGAAATTATGATTTGATAGGCAACGGTTGATTCGGGGCTTATATCAGGAATTCGGAGTTTGAACTCGCCAAATGATCTTGGGATGCGGGGAATCAATGGCGGGGAGATAATAGCAGATGTGAGTTTGAAATCTCAACGTGGCAATCGAAAGAAATTTATCCAGGTTTCAAACTGACTCACACCAACCGATCAAACAGCAACAATTACACGATGCAAGCTGGCTGAATCTGAGGGGAAGTTCTCATAGTAATCTTAAATTTGCCTACCGCCAGCAATGCCTATCACGCGAGCGGTTGGGATGTGTTCCTCTTTTTTCCCCCGCTGTGAGACTCAGATTTGCCTGCGTTGACAAGCCCGCCGCCGCCGTATATCTTTTCGCCGGTTTCGACAAAAATGCTTTAGGAAGTTCAGGAGAAGAATGTTGTCGGGGTTGAAGCTATGAAGAAAGATAAATTCGTGGGCATCACGCCCGATGATGACAACGACATCAAGATCATCGAAGACCTTTCATCGCTGCGTGGCTTCGATAACGATTCCGGCAATTTGTGGGGCGAATTGCGCTCGCTGCTGCGCGACGTGATTTTCGCCGGACTGATCGCGATTCTGATCGTCGTCTTCGTGGTGCAGCCGGTGCGGGTCGAAGGCCAGAGCATGATGCCCAAGCTGCACGATCAGGATCGAATCTTCGTCAACAAATTCATCTATCCGCTGCGCGAATGGCTGGGCGACAAAGAGCCGATCAAGCGCGGCGACATCGTCGTGCTGCTCTTCCCCGACGACCCGTCGAAATCCTACATCAAACGCGTGGTCGGTCTGCCCGGAGAAGAGATCAACGTCGAAAACGGCCGGCTCTACGTCAACGGCGTGCAGATCGATGAAGCGTACCTCGACCCCGAATTCCTCTCGCAGGATTCGATGTCCGGTCCGACGCGCATCAGAGATCATCACTATTTTGTGCTGGGCGACAACCGCCGCAACAGCAGCGACAGCCGTTATTGGGGACAGGTTCCCGAAAAATACATCTACGGCAAAGCGATCTTCCGCTACTATCCGTTCACGCCCTTCGAGCGCGTCGGCAAAATCGAGTAACGGCGGCAAGGCTCGAACCATTTGTTTCAAATCAGTTGATGACCAGGTTGAAATAAACAACAAAGCGCGGCGGCAATGAGCTGTCCGCGCTTTGTTGTGTAAAGTTATGGTGGCGAACCTTAGTTTACTATTCGGACTACTCTGGCAACCGATGACGGCTCTCAGGCGGTTGCGCGAACGCTCGCCGGTCGCCTTCGCCGTCGGCGCCGCGGGGCTGATGACATTCCTGTACGCGATCATCGCGAAATCGCTGTCCGAGTACGCGCAGGAAGGCAGGTGGCGGGCAGGCATGTCGCCATTCAACGCTGACGGAGCAGGTGTCTGGCTGCTCTCTGGCGCGATGACCAGCGCGGTGATGGCCGCAGTGATGTTTGTGTTGTTCGTCGCCGTAATTTACGTTCCGTTCGCCATCTTCATCGCCAACCTGTTCGAGCGCCGCGCCAGCTTTTCGCTGGTAATCCGCGAAGAGTATGCGCCGGTCGTCGCCTGCTCGCTGCTCTCGCTGGCGGCTTCGCTGTTGGTGACTTTGCTTCCGGCGTTGTTGATCGGATGGCAAAGTGTGCGGCTCAGCAGCGCGACGGTCACGCCTTACATCATCCTCCTGTTTGTGATGCCGCTGCCGATCTTCGCAGCGCTGATGGCGTTGACGATTGGAATTTCGTTCCGCATCGGCTGGGCGGCGGCGGCAGTGACGACGTTGATCTCCTTCCTTTCACTGCTGGGCATTACGTTGTTTATGCAGGCAGCGACCTTCATCTGCGCTTCGCCTTTCCTGCTCATCCTGCTGCTGTTTTTGCTGCGCGACAGGATTGACGATTTCTTCGGGTCGCAACGCTCGCGGCAGGCCTTCAAACAGAACCTGGAAGCAGCGACGCTGAACCCGGCGGACGCTTCAGCGCATTACAACCTGGGGCTGATCTATCAGCAGCGCGGCGAATTCGACGCGGCCACGGGGGCCTTCGAGCGCGCAGTGGAGATTGATCCGCGAGAGGTTGACGCCCATTATCAGTTAGGCCGCATCGCGCGCGAACAGGGCCGGTTGAACGAAGCGATCCAGAGCTTCGAGCGAGTCGTGCAACTCGAACCGGCGCACAGCCAGCACGAAATCTGGCGCGAGACCGCGCTGGTCTATTACGCCGCCGGCCAGTATCGGGACGCTATCGAAATGCTCGAAAGATTTTTGAACGAGCGCCCGTCGGACGCGCAGGCGCGCTACTGGCACGGTATGACGCTTGACAGTCTGGGGCGCGAAAACGAAGCTATTCAGGAAATGCAGAATTGTGTGGAGACGGTGCGGACAGCCCCAGCGTACAAATATCGCACCGAACGGAAATGGCTTTATCTGGCCCAGAATTTTTTGAAAGAGAGACGGTGAAGACTGAGGATCGAGGATCGAGGATCGAAAAAACAGCGATTTCAATCTGCATACTCGATCACCGATCCTCGATCCTCGATCCTCGATCCTCGATCCTCAATCCTCGATTCTCGATCCATAATCCCCGACCCCTCCAATCGGAGACACTCATGAATAAAGAAGCAATTTTGGCGCTTGAAGACGGACGAACTTTTCGCGGCCTGGCCTGGGGCGCTCACGGCGAGCGTCTGGGCGAGATCGTTTTCAACACGGCAATGACCGGCTATCAGGAGATTCTGACCGACCCGTCCTACGCTGGCCAGATCGTCACGATGACCTACCCGGAAATCGGCAATTACGGCGTGAACGCTGAAGACGTCGAATCGCGCCGCCCGTTCGCCGAAGGCTTCGTCGTCCGCGAACGTTCGGAGATCAGTTCCAACTGGCGCGCGACGATGACCCTGGATGAATATCTGAAACGCCACGGCATTGTGGCCATTTCCGACATTGACACGCGCGCGCTGGTTCGCCACATCCGCGAAAAAGGCGCGATGCGCGCCTGCATCTCGTCAATTGATGCGGACGAACAGAGCGTGGTGGCGAAGGCGCGCAACGCTCCCGAAATGCTCGGACGCAATCTGGTTGACGAAGTGACGTGCGGCGACGCTTACCGCTGGTCGGACATCAAAGACGAGCAGAAGACCTTCGATCCCGTCGGAGAATTTCGCGCCCTCCCGGAAAGCATGCTTATGCCGGACGAGGAACCATTCCGCGTGGTGGCTTACGATTTCGGCGTCAAATATTACATCCTGCGCTACCTGGCCGCGGTCGGATGCGACGTGACTGTGGTGCCGGCGCGGACGTTGGCTGACGACGCGCTTTCGATAGCGCCCGATGGAATCTTCCTTTCCAACGGCCCCGGCGATCCGGCGGCCTTGCCGTGGATTGTTGATGAGGTTAAACGCTTGATGGGCGCCGCGCCGATTTTCGGCATTTGTTTGGGCCATCAACTGCTCGGCCACGCCTTCGGCGGCAATACCTTCAAACTCAAATTCGGCCATCGCGGCGGCAACCAACCGATTAAAAATTTGCGTTCGGGCCGCATCGAGATCACGTCGCACAACCACGGCTTCGCGGTTGATCCCGACAGCCTGAACCAGAACGAGGTCGAGTTGACGCATTTCAATCTGAACGATGGCTGCTTGGAGGGAATGCGACACCGCAATCTGCCGGTGTTCTCGGTTCAATACCATCCCGAAGCCGGCCCGGGGCCGCACGACGCGAACTATCTCTTCCACGAGTTCATCGCGCAGATGCGCACGCATCGCGAGCAGTTGAAGAGAATCGTGCAGGTGAAGTGAGCTGGAAAGAAATGTACCGCAGACTGTCTAGTCTGCGGGCGCTTCATTGACTGAAGAATTCAAAGAGAGCTCGCCCCGTGGCCGGAGGCTCTCGTACCTCGACAATATTCGAGTAAAGCAAGCCTCCGCAGACTGGACAGTCTGCGGCACATTTCGCGGCGGAATTCTCTTCCCTCGGCAATTCTTTTTCTTGAAATCTATAGCTTCATAGCTTCATGGATGAACTCGGTGATCGTAGTTAAATATTCTCTCCCGCCGTTGCCGAAGAGGTTGTGATCACCGCCTTCGATGATGACCAATCGCTTCGGGTCGCGCGCCGATTCGTAAAGCTTTCGCCCCTGCTCAACCGGAATGACCGGATCGTTCGTGCCGTGCGTGACCAGCACCGGGCATTTCACCTCCGCGATCTTGCGCGAAGATTCAAACCGATTCTTAGCCAGAGAATGTAGGAAGCGCGGTAGCCACGGAAATGCGACCGCGCCCATATCGCTTGCCGAACTCAACCCTGATTCGACCACTAACGCCGCGCATTGCCGCCGCGAAGCGACATCAATCGCGGCGGTCGAGCCGAGCGATTGCCCGAAGATCACCAGCCTTTCAGGCAACACCCCACGTTCGCGCGTCAGGTGATCGTAAATAGCCTCAGCATCGGCGTACAGCCCCCATTCATCGGTGATGCGACCGTCGCTGCGACCATAACCTCGATAATCGAAGATCAGGATGTCGAATCCGCGCGCGGACAGATGCTCCGCGACCCACGCGACATTGGTCAGATTGCCGCCGTTGCCGTGACAGTACATCACGGTCGCCACCGCAGGCTGCGCGGACGAGCGGACAAACCATCCATGCGCGCGCTCGCCGTTGGCGACCGTCACCCACACGTCTTCACCGTTCGCAGGCAGCGTCCAATCAGGACCGGGAACGTAACGAAGCGGATGATAGGTCATCATAAATTCAAGCCGCCGCAGTCCGAGGAAAAGGAGGACGGCGACCAATGGCAGGTAGATCATAATGCGAATCCAACGGGGCAGATGGAAGAAGCTGAATCGTTTCGGCGTGGTATTGATGATCCGTTTTTCTTGCATTGCGTTGAAACTCGTTTTTGTGGGGGCTGGTGAAAGAGTCCAATCAATTCGGCGATACTTTTCCACAACCGACTCTTCTCTTCAAGCCTGGCCTCACACGCGGGGCGGGATCATTGCGGCCTTACTCTTTCCCGGCTTGAAGGAGCAGCCCCAGCTATAGCCGTTCACCTCGCCGCTAACGAAAGTTTTCCATCAGCATAATGCCGCTTTCGCTTTGGTCAGTCATGGACAAGAGTATCCAGCGTCCGTCAGGTGAAACGGCGAACCCTGGCGCCGCCCAGGTAATTTCTTTCTCGATCACGGCGAGTTGCGTCCTCCGAGCAGTGGCAAAGCTGAAGAATTCAATCGTTGTCTGGGGACTCGCCTTGGTATTGAGGAAGTAGATGCCTTGCTCCAGCACAGCCCAATAACCTTGATGTACCTGATCCAGAATCTGGATTTCTACGCCGCCCGTCACCGGCATCCGCCAAATGCTAGTCGAATTCAGATCAAGAGTTTTCGCATAGTAGAGGGACTTGCCGTCAGTGGACTCGAAGGCTTCAAACCCGCCCTGCTGCGTGACTTGCACAGCTTGACCTCCTGCGGCGGGCGTCTTCCAGACCTGCCAAGTCCCGCTCCGATTTGAGCCGAAGTAGACCCACTGCCCATCGTGCGACCAACTTGGCCGCGCCTCGGCGGAAGATTCTCCGGTGAGTCGCCGCGGTTTGCCCCCACTGGCATTGATGACATAGATGTCAAAGCTTCCTTCAGCCCTACTGTCGAAAGCAATCTGTCGTCCGTCAGGAGACCAGCGTGGCGAGCCACTGCGGCCAAAGGAAGTTAGCTTGATGTTGTTCGAGCCATCGCTCTCGCACATCCAGATCTCTGAGCTGCCTGAGCGAGCAGATTTGAAGACGATTTTCTTGCCATCAGGGGAGTAGCGGGGGCTTATATCTTGGAACGTAGAAGGGATCAACTTAGTTGGGGCGCCCGTTCGGCCTGACGATCTCGGCGCCTCAAAGCGCCAGATGTTCTCATCCCGACTATATTGCGTGTAGGCCAGGCGATTCCCCTGGCGAGAAATCGCAGGCGTGTAGGCGTTATCACCAGCAGCGGCTAACTGCTGCGGCGTATCGCCAGAGACGGAAATCTTCCACAGGCCGCGGCGACCAGCATCACCCCTTGTAGACACAATCTCACGGCCATCCGGAGTCCAGGCAAGACCATGGGGATGCCTGCCCGCAGTCATCTCATCGGTGAGGCGTTTAGGCTCTCCGCCAGTGATGGGTACGAAATAGACTTGGACGAAAAACTTGCCGACCATCGCCCGCTTGAACGCCAGAGTCTTCCCATCAGGGGAGAAGGCGGGAGAATAATCACCATAACTTCCTGCGGTCAGGGTTGTCAGTCGAGTCTTCTCCAGACTCTCAAGCGAGAGCAAGAAGATGTTATAAGGCTCTTTCGGTGAACCTCTTTCTGAAAAGGCTAGTAATTTTCCGTCTGGCGACCAGGAAAGGTCGGAAGTGATGTCGGCGCCCAGCAGCGCAAGGATTTGATAGTGGCCCAGCCGTTGGCCCACCAACGAGATTGACTTGACCTCTGCCAGAGCCTTGGCCGCGTCCTGCATCGCCCCGGCGGCCAGAAAGCCCTCTGCCGGCGCATCAGCCGCGAGCAACGACTCCACCTCGCGGCGCAGCGCCTGGTCAGCGCCGCAGGCCCGGTCGAGCAGGGCGGCGCGTTCATCCGACTTCAGTTCCAGCGCCGCTTGGTAGAGTTGACCGACTTGTTCCCACTTTTCAGGCGTCATCCTCCCCTCCTCGGCTCAGTTCCCGGTAGAGCCACGTCCGGGCCAGCCGCCAATCGCTTTGCACCGTTCGCAACGAGACCTTGAGGACTTCGGCAATCTCCTCTTCGCTCAGCCCGCCGAAGTAACGCAACTCCACCACTCGGCTCTGCCGCGGGCTGAGCGCCGCCAGCCGCTCCAACGCCTCATCCAGCGCCAGCACGTCAGTGTCGCGCTCCGGCGAAACGACGAGCGCTTCGTCGAGCGAAACCTGGCGCGCGCCGCCGCCACGTTTGAGGTTGTTTCTCTCCCGCGCGAAATCCACCAGGATGCGCCGCATCATCTGGGCCGAAACGGCGAAGAAGTGGGCGCGATTCTGCCAGCGCGCCTGCTTCACATCTACCAGGCGTAACCAAGCTTCATTGACGAGGGCTGTGGTCTGCAAGGTGTGACCGGCGCGTTCGCGCCCCATGTAGCGCTTCGCCAGGCGGTGCAACTCCGCGTAGACGAGCGGGATCAACTTCTCCAGCGATGCCTGATCTCCCTCACTCCAGGCTATGAGCAATTGGGTGACTTCTTTGGGCGTGGGTGTAGTCATCGGCTCTTCCTCGGCAAATGTAGCGTAGGTGATCTGTAGGGAGCGGAAAAATATCACACCTCCCGGCGACCTACCACCGAAGCGCGTGAACAAAAATTTCCGCCGACTGCTGCGGCTTTCTCCCGCCGATTCCGCTTAGGGGAGTGAGGACAGGCGAGAAGACGCGACCCGCCTTACTCATCACCAAACCAACCAACTCCGCCGTTCAGCATGCCCTCCCGGCGCATGGGAGTCGGGATTCGTGTGCCCGCTCACCGAGAGGGCGCCGCGCGGCGGCTTGAAAGGAGAACTTATGCTCAAGCGCATCGCCCGGATCATTATCGTTTCTTTGAGCCTGACCATCATTGCTGTTGGGCAACCCAACCCCCTGTCAACAAATGAAGCCCGGCCCACAGCCAAAGCGGCGAGTGAGGTGGAGTTAGCGCTCGAGGCGCTTGGCGCCGGCACAACGGATGAACTCAAGCGCCGTCTGCTCAAGGATCGCAGCGTGGCGCTCAGCGCCGAATACCGCGCTCAGGCCAGCGCCGCGTTGCCGGAGAAGGCGGTTAAATCACGCATTACCCGGGGGCCGCTCCACCAACGGGTCGAGGCCATCTTTCAACGTGTGCTCCAATTGCTCGAACGGAGCGGCAAGGTCGAGTTGTTTCTCTATCAAGCCGACGTGCCTGGCGCGATGCTCTGGCGCGGGTGTGTGCTGCTTATCACCGACAATCTCGCCAGTGAGCTTTATGACAGCGAGCTGGCGGGCATCATCGCGCACGAGCTGGGTCATGCCAACCTGATGGATGAAATGGTTCGCGCCCGGCAAACGCAGGATCAACGGGCGACGCGGGTGGTTGAGTTGCAATGTGACGCCTTTGCTATGCTCGCGCTCAAGCTGCTGGGCTACGGGCCGGGGTTCTACTTGAAGGGACTAAGGAAGCTCGAAACGCTCACCGTGGCGGCAGGGCGGGCGCAGAGCTATCAGCAAACTCATCCCGACCTGGCAATGCGCGCAGAGTTTGCGAAACGTTTCTTAAAATTACTGGCCGCTTGAGGCAGATCACTCCACCCGGTAATTCGGCGCTTCCTTCGTGATGAGCACGTCGTGGACGTGCGATTCTTTCAGGCTTGCGGTGGTGATCTTCATAAACCGCGCGTTCTGCTGCAACTCGCCGATCGTGCGGCAGCCGGTGTAGCCCATTCCCGCTCGCAATCCACCAACCAACTGTCCGATCAACCCGGCGAGCGAGCCTTTGTAGGTCACGCGGCCTTCGATGCCTTCGGGCACCAGCTTGTTTTCGGTTTCTTCGCTCTCCTGTCCGTAACGATCCTTGCTCCCCTGCTTCATCGCGGCCAGGCTGCCCATTCCGCGATACGATTTGAAGTTGCGGCCCTGATACAAAATGATTTCGCCGGGCGATTCGTCCGTGCCGGCGAGCAACGAGCCGATCATCACGGTGTCCGCTCCGGCGGCGATGGCTTTGGTGATGTCGCCGGAGTATTTGATGCCGCCGTCGGCGATGATCGGCACGCCTGAGCCTTGCGCGCCTTTGACTGATTCGGTGAGGGCGGTGATTTGCGGCACGCCCGCGCCGGTGACTACGCGGGTTGTGCAGTTGTGAACGGCTACTCGGTTTGCAACATAAGAGTGATCCTCTTCAACTTCGAGGTTGAAGACCTCCAGCGTTTGATCTCCTTCAGTCTCAACCGAAAGCACGGGCGCGTAGATGTAGTTTTCGTCGGCGAAGTAGTCCTGTTTGGCTCTCAGGTCTTCGGGAAATTCGAGACCGAGTTCCGGGAACTCTTCAGCGAAACGTGAGCACTGCGCTCCACTGATACGAACGTGATAACTCCTCGCCCAGTTTTCGTGTTTGTACTGGTAACCGTGGACTGACGGCAGGTAACCGAGCCGGGTGAAGGCTTCCGCAATCTGATGCGCAAGATGCGGCGACGAGGTCTTGTAGGCGATGCGCCGCACATCTTTCAGACAGCCATCTCCACGCAACGCGCCGATGAGCAGTTGTCGCAGGCATTCCGGTGTTTGATTGAGAACGTAATCGGGCAACCGTTTGTCGCGTGCGTGACCGATAACCAAGGTCTCGAAAAATCGCGCGATGGCGTGGTTGTAGACCATAGCTTCGAGCGCGTGGCGTGGTGTCGCTCTCAGCGCCGTTCCACCGTATCCGAAAAGCGAGTTGACTAACTGAGCGACATCTTCGACATAGCTGCGCTCGTGGGCGCCGAAGGCAAACCGCACTTGGCGGTTGTTCGCGGCGCCGGCCGCATAGCCCTCCGCAGCGTAATACCCGATTAAGCGCATCAGGCCGGCGTCGAGCGGAATGAAACGACGGAGTCTCTCGGGCTTCATAAACCGGGTGTAGCCGACCTCATCAAGATAAGAGTTGATTTTCAAACTCAGATCATCAACCAACTTCCGTTTACCAGTAACAATTGTCCCGATGACACGCGCTGTCGTCCCGAACCGAGCGGCTAATTCGTGATAGTCCTCATCGTTGAAATTCCGACTCGGTTTGTTCGCCCACACCGACATCTCGTCTGCGTGATAGTGCGGCACAACTGTGGCCAGATCGAAAACGCGCGCTTCAATTGGGCATTCACGTTTTGGAATGGCGACAACGTCCTGCGGCTTGAGCTGATCCGCGCGTACCCACCGCAAGCCGGAGTTGTATTTCTGTTTTGAGAAGAAATACTTCGCTCCGTTCTTCTTACGAAGGTCCTCCGGCGCCTCGAAGACCACAGCCAGGAATTCGTGGTTCGGAGTAACTCGCAGTTTATCGGGACAGCCGCCAATTTTGAGCGCAACCATCGGGCCTCGATAATCGCGCCGATAGGTCTTGGTCACCGGACGAACGCGCCCGCGATGAGTGACGACAGATTCGCCGACGACCACTTCAGAAATCGGTTTGACGCCGCCATCGCTCATCGTAATCAAAGCGCTTCCTTCCAGACATATCGAGCCAGGCCCAATGCCGACTTTCACCGCATCGGCGCCCGCCTGGATCAGCGCCTTCGCGCCTTCGGCTGTGCCGACGTTGCCGGCGATCAACTGCACTTCGGGGAAGCGGCGTTTAACCTGCCTCACCGCTTCGATCACGCGTGAAGTGTGGCCGTGCGCTGTGTCAATCGCCAGCACGTCAACGCGGGCTTTGACCAGTTCCACTGCGCGTTCCAGGTAATCGCCCGTCGCGCCGACCGCCGCCGCGCAGCGCAGCCGACCCAGATTGTCTTTCGCCGCATTCGGATACTTGATCGCCTTCTGGATGTCTTTGACGGTGATCAGTCCTTTCAAGCGATAGTCGTCGTCAACAACCAGCAGCTTCTCCACGCGGTGTCGTTGCAGGATGCCTTCGGCTTCGCGCAGCGTGGTGCCGACGGAGACGGTGATCAGGTTCTCTTTGGTCATCACTTCGGAGATCGGCAGGTCCAGCCGCGTCTCGAACCGCAGGTCGCGGTTGGTCAAGATGCCCACGAGTTTGCCGTGCTCGGCGACAACCGGCACGCCGGAGATTTTGTAACGCTGCATCACCTCCATCGCCTCGCGGATTTTGCGGTCGGGCGTCATCGTCACCGGGTCAACGATCATCCCCGATTCGGACCGTTTGACCTTGTCCACTTCGTCGCGCTGCGCTTCGATGGGCAGGTTTTTGTGGATCACACCGATGCCGCCCTGCTGCGCGATGGCGATGGCCATCGGTGATTCGGTCACCGTGTCCATCGCCGAGCTGACGATGGGGACGTTGAGGTTGATGTTGCGCGTCAATCGCGTGGTTGTGTCGGTTTCGGCTGGCAGGACTTCGGAGTATGCCGGAACAAGCAGAACATCATCGAACGTCAGAGCTTCAATCAAATTTTCAGTCAGCATAGCGATTCCCCATAAACGAAAACCGCGCGAGGGGGCGTGTCGCGCGGCGGGTTGATTTCAACAAAAGGCACGATGAGTTAATCGAGAAACTGTTGGTAGTTGTCTTTGGTGATAACAACATCGGTTGCGGTACTGCTATTCGGGTTGCGCAGCAGTTTGCTGAAATTCAGGGCGCGCCCATTGATCGTTACTCTCAAAGACTGAACCCGGCCCACGGATAAGATTATCTTGTTGTTCACATCGAACGGTCGCGTCTCGCCCGTTTGCAAAGTGAACCTCTCGGACTTCTGACCATCGAGCGTGACGCTGACCCAGCATTCTTCGTTCGGAGCAGTCAGTTCCACGCGCATTGCCCCAGCAGGCGCTTCGGGCGACCGGCTCACAGCCGGCGAGCCCGAGGGCGACGATGACGCATCCGGCGTTGGCGTCTCAACGGGCGCCGGCGTGCTCGCGTTCACCGACCCATCCGGCTTCTGATCAGAAACCATCGGCGTGAAATACTGATAAGCCGCGTAAGCCAAAGCGACGAGAACCAACAGCGCGACGAAGCTGAGCAGGAGGCCGTTGCCAGATGAAGGTCTGGCCTCGAAGTCTTCGATCCCGTATTGATAACGGCGCTCAGGCTCGCCGCCCTGCTCTTCCAGTTGCTCTTCGTAAAGTTTGATCGCCTGCTCTTCGTCAAGACCGACTTGCTTGGCGAATTTGCGGACAAAGGCGCGATTGAAAACACCACCGGGGAGGATGTCGTAGGTGTCGTTTTCGATAGCCTGCAGAAAACGGACGCCGATGTGGGTGGTGTCGGCGATCTGGTGGAGCGAGATGCCTTTTTCTTCGCGTGAATATTTCAGTTGCTGGCCTAGCGTTGCCATTTTTATTCTGCCTTGATGCCCCTTTTTGTCGCGATGTCACAAAGGTGAAACCACTTGAACTAGCCGGGTATATTATTTAAACCAAACAGGGCTGTCAATTTTTAGCCTTTGTCAATCGCTATTTCAGACTGGGGGCGCCGCGCGCAACCGCTTCGGAGAGCGCCGCCGCGCCGGTCACGGGAGCTTCGCAGTAAAAGTTGCGGCAGACGTATGCCGTCGCCTTGCCGTCAAGCTGACCCCGGCCTTCCAACAATTTGATCGTTTGCGCGGCCCTTGAATCGTCCGGCGGCGCAAAGGCGACCACTTTGTTCGGCAGATAGCGGCTGAAAACCGCGTTGATCATTGCGCGCGTGTCATCGGCGCCCGCGTCGCCGATGATCGCGATTTCAAAAGGCGCGGCCAGAAACAGGTCGAGCGCCGAAAGCAGAAACCCGAACGCGTTCGGCGCGCGCGTCATCGCGGGCTTCATCAACTGCAAGACCTGTTCCGCCATCCGGCGATAACTGTCTTCGCCGGTCAGCAGCGACAATTTGATCAGCGCGTGAGCGGCGACCGAATTCCCGGCCGGAGTCGCGTTGTCGTAAAAATCCTTCGTCCGCGTGATCAACGACTCGTGATCCGCGCTGGTGAAGAAAAATCCGCCGCCCTCGTCATCCCAGAACTGCTCGATCATCACGCCAGTCAACGCTCGCGCCTCTTCAAACCAGCGCAGGTCGAACGTCGCTTCGTAAAGCGCGAGCAGGCCGTCAATCACGTAAGCGTAATCTTCCAGATAGGCGTTGAGCTTGCTCTGGCCGTCCTTGCGCGTTCTGAGCAACCGTCCGTCGCGGCGTAGATGCGTGAGCAGAAAGTCGGCGTTTCTGACCGCGACCTCCAGGTAATCGCTCCGATCAAGCGCGCGCGCGGCTTCGGCGAAGCTGCGCAGCATCAATCCGTTCCACGCCGTCAACATCTTTTCGTCACGATACGGCTTGATGCGTTTTTCGCGGACCTCAAACAGAATGCGCTTGCCGCGCTCGATCACTTCGTTCATCCGTTCCGGCGTGACGCCCATAAACCGCGCGATCACAGCAACGTCTTCCTCCACGTGCAGAATGCTGTGGCCCTCGAAGTTGCCGTACTGCGAAACATCGAAATACCGGCCGAACAATCGGGCGTCCTCTTCGCCGAGCAGCGCCGCGACCTCCGCCGGCGTCCAGACGAAGAACTTCCCTTCCTCGCCTTCGCTGTCGGCGTCCTGCGTCGAATAGAAACCGCCGCTCGGGTCGGTCATCTCGCGGCGAACGTAATCGAGAGTTTCCACTGCGATGCGCCGGTAAAACTCTTGGCCCGTGGCCAGAAACGTTTCGAGGTAAACGCGGCTCAGCAGCGCGTTGTCGTAAAGCATCTTCTCGAAGTGCGGCACGAGCCATTTCTCGTCCACCGAGTAGCGATGAAACCCGCCGCCCAGTTGGTCGTACATCCCGCCGCGCGCCATCTTTTCCAGCGTCAACTCAACGGCGTTGAGCGCGCTCTGGTCTTTCGTCCGATGATGTTGGCGCAGCAGAAACGAGAGCGTCATCGAAGGCGGGAACTTCGGTTTATTGCCGAAGCCGCCGTGAACCGGATCGAGCGTCCGTACCAGTAGATTGGCCGCATGATCCGCGATCTCAAAACTTAGCTCGCCTGCCTGCGGCGCGACGCGGTCGAGACGTTTCAATTCGCCGAGCACACTTTCCGCGTTGTTTTCGATCTGGTCACGCCGCGTGCGGTAAAATTGGGCGATTTCGATCAAGATGCGCGGGAACCCTTTTATTCCGTAACGATCAACCGGTGGGAAATAAGTGCCCCCGAAAAACGGACGGCCATCGGGCATGAGAAACACAGTCATCGGCCAGCCGCCGCTCCCAGTCATCATCTGCACAGCGTTCATGTAAATCGTGTCGAGGTCGGGGCGCTCTTCGCGGTCAACTTTGATGTTGACGAAGTTGTCGTTCATCAATTGGGCAATGGCTTCGTTCTCGAAACTTTCGTCCATCTGCACGTGGCACCAGTGACATGCCCGGTAACCTATGCTCAGTAGAATCGGCTTGTCTTCACGTTTTGCGCATTCAAAAGCTTCTTCCCCCCAGGCATACCAATCAACCGGATTATGCGCGTGTTGCAGCAGGTAAGGGCTGGTTTCGTTGATCAATCGGTTGGTGAATTTGGGTTGAGTATCGCTGTGTTCGGACATCGTGATCCTTTCGTGATGGAGATGCTCACAGCCTCGACGCAAAAATGAATTTGCGCCCTCGCTGGCTTCATCCGGGTTCGGATTGTAAACTGGGGAATCGAAGAGACCTTTGAAGTAAGGGCAATACTACCTCTGTTTTAAGGAAAAACGAAAGTCGGATGAGTTATCAATGTTTGCTTTTTGACCTTGACGGCACGCTGGTTGACTCGCGCGCCGATCTGATTAACTCGGTCAACCTGATGCTGGCCGAGCTTGGGCGCGCGACGCTGCCCGATTCGCGCGTGATCAATTTTGTGGGCGAAGGCGCGCGGCTGCTGGTCGAACGCGCTTTGCGCGCGACGCAGCCGGCCGATCCGCAAAATTCTGAAATTGACCGCGCGCTCAAAATATTCCAACGCCATTACCGCGACCATCTGCTCGATCAAACGCGCGTCTATCCCGAAGTTGAACAAACGCTCCGGCGACTCACGCACATTCCGAAAGCCGTCGTCACCAACAAACCATACGCGTTCACGGTGGCGCTACTCGAAGGCATCGGCCTGTTGGCGCATTTCCAGATCGTCTTCGGCGGCGACAGCCTGGAAGAGCGCAAGCCTTCGCCAATGATGCTGGTTGAAGCGGCGCGCAGATCGGGAGCGGAAGTTTCAAGGTGCTTGATGGTTGGTGACAGCCGTGTGGACATTGAGGCGGGACGCGCAGCCGGGATGAAGACCTGCGGCTACATTCCCGGCTTTCGCGGGCGAACGGAACTGGTCGAAGCGGGAGTGGATTTCGTGATCGAACGATTCGGCGAATTGTGCGACATCGTTGAATGCGCCCAATCGCAAATCGCCTCTCGATGAAGATCACTCGAACAATGAGCCGTGGCTGGCGTTCCCTTCAGCCAATGCGAGTTCAGCAGACAAGGGCTTCAAGGACGCCAGCCACGGCTCTTCACAAAACCACGATTGGAGGTCAAACGAGGATGCGATCTGAGTCTGGCTGATCAACTTCTCAGCTTTCCGTCGTGCGCGAGAGTTTGTTGACCGCCACCCAGCAGCAATAGATGATCCCGCCGATGATCGCCAGTTTGATCAATACGGGGAGCAAACCGAAAACGATTCCGAGCAGTCCCAGCGCGAAGTTGAGGATCGCCATGACGACCACCAGCGCGATGACCACGAGAATGATTGTGCCGACTGTTTGAGCCATAACTTTGTAACGCCTCCCAGATTGAGTTTGGTTGTCAGTTGCAACCCGGTATACGCGACGTTGAAAAAGTATGTTTCAGCAAATTTCGGCTGATCATTTGCTCTCTTTCAGCCGCTTGAAATAGAAGACCGGTTCGTTGGGCGGGCCGTAGACTGTGACCAATTCCCACCCCTTAGCGCCGAGCTTGTCGAAGTTGCGTTCGAGCGGGAAGTATTCGCGCGCGAACGAAGTGTCGGTCTGTTTGCGCATGTTCGGGTAATTTTCATTGCCGGCGGTCGAAAGATTTGCGTTGCCGCCGGAAACGACCAGGTACTCCCATTGGGCGTTGGTGTCAGTCTCCTTACCGTCTTTGCGTTGACCCGAAACTGCGAAGGCGATGGAAGCGATCAACAAAACCGCGGCGGCGACGATCGTGGAAATCCGTGTTCCTGTTTTCATCATCATCTCCTGGGAAAAGTTAAGTCATTGTCCATTGCCAATCGGTCATTGCCAATTGTTTTGCAGGTAAAGATAGCCTGACTTCCTGCGAAACAATTGGCAATGACCGATTGGCAATGGGCAATGGGCCAGCGTTTTTCGCCTGAACTTTTGAAAGCTACAGCGAAGCCGCGCGACGAACTATACATTGACACTTATAAATTGCCATTTCTATAATCCCGACTCAAATTTTTTCCAGGGAGTTTTACCATTTTGCTCGATCAGGACAACGATCAGATTCAACAACGCCGCCGCCATCTCGAAGAGATCGGAGAGATGGGGCACGCCACCTACCCGCACCGCTTCGATGGCGCCCATACCATCTCGCAAATCGTCGAACGTTACCAAGACCGCGCCGGAAAGAAAGACAATGAGGCGGAAGCCGCGCGCGTGAACGAAGAACTGAAGGCGGCGGAAGGCGGTGAGGTTCGCGTCGCCGGGCGCATTATGACCATGCGGTTGATGGGCAAAGCCGCGTTCGCACATCTCTCCGACGGTCTGCGCCGGTTGCAGGTCTACGTGCGCAAAAACGACGTCGGCGACCAGGCCTGGGAGCTTTATCAGAAGCTCGATCTCGGCGATTGGATCGGAGTCTCCGGTTTTCTCTTCATCACGAAGACCGGCGAGTTGTCGCTGCACGTCAGCCACCTCCAATTCCTGGCGAAAGCCTTGCTGCCGATGCCGGACAAATATCACGGCGTTCAGGACAAGGAGTTGCGCTATCGCCAGCGTTACGTTGATTTGATTGCCAGCGGGGCGGTTCACGAACGCGCTCCGGGCGAACTGACTTCGCGCGAAGTCTTTGACCGGCGCGCGCAGATCATCCGCGAGATTCGGCGCTATTTCGACGACCGTGGCTACATCGAAGTCGAAACGCCGATGCTTTCGCCGCTGGCCACTGGCGCTGCGGCTCGTCCGTTCGTCACTCACCACAACGCGCTCGACATTGACCTCTACGCGCGCATCGCGCCGGAGCTTTACCTGAAGCGGTTGATCGTCGGCGGATTCGAGAAGGTCTACGAGATCAACCGCAACTTCCGCAACGAGGGGCTGTCGTACAAGCACAATCCCGAATTCACGATGCTCGAATGGTATCAGGCGTATTCGGATTTCAACGACCTGATGGATTTGACCGAGGAGTTGATCACGATGCTGGTGGACAAGGTCTGCGGGACGCGGCGGATCGTTTATCAGGATCACGTGATTGATTTCGACCAATGGCAACGGCTAACGATGCGCGAGGCGGTGTTGAAATATTGGCCTGACGATTCGACGCGGCCTTCACTGGAAGGATTGATGGAGCGCCGGCAGCTCGAAGACGCCGCCGCCGCGCTCGACCTCGGCTTTGATCCGAAGTTGAACGACGGACAATTGCTGGGCGAAATATTCGAGCATCTGGTCGAACCTCATCTGATCCATCCGACTTTCATCACCGAGTTCCCCACCGAGCTTTCGCCGCTGTCGAAACAGAAGGCCGATGACCCACGCTTCGTCGAGCGCTTCGAGCTGTACGTCGCCAACATGGAGATCGCCAACGCATTTTCGGAATTGAACGATCCGGCGGAGCAGCGGCGGCGTTTTGAAGAGCAGATGACGCAACGCGAACGCGGCGATGAAGAGGCGATGGTGATGGACGAAGATTACATTCGCGCGCTCTCATACGGAATGCCGCCCACGGGCGGCGAAGGCATCGGCATTGACCGGCTGGTGATGATCCTGACCAACCAGCGTTCGATCCGCGACGTGATTCTCTTTCCCCACATGCGCCCCGAATCAAAATAACTTCGCGCCCTGCGCCCAGCGCATTCTTCGAGGTACATTCATCTTGGCTAAACGAACTTCCTCAAAAGGCAAACCGGTCCAACCCGCCCCGGAAGAGCCGATCATCAAAGCTCAGGCCACGCAAAGCGACGAGAAGAAGCGGCGGCTCATCCTGATCATCGCCGGCGCCGTCGCTTTTGCGGCGAGTCTGACGATCTACCTTCTGCGGCTCGACAAAGTCGTGGGCTTTGTGGTTGACGACGCGTGGTACGTGCTGCTGGCCAAAGCGATGGCGACAGGGCAGGGCTACACGATCATCAACTCGCCTTCGCCGGGCATTGTGCCGTTTTACGCTCCCGGCTTTCCCGCTCTGCTCTCGATCTTCTACCGCCTGGCGCCGAGCTTCCCGGGCAACCTCATCGTCTTCAAGTTGGTTTCGACTGCGGCGATGTTGGGAGCCGGATTCCTCGCATTCCACTATTTCAGACGCTACCGCGAATTGCCGACCTACGTCTCATTCGCGCTGGCGCTGGCAACGACGACTTATCCGGCGCTGGTCTTCCTGGCGACTTCGACCGTGATGTCGGAACCTGTTTTTTTGTTCACGCAACTGGCGGCGATTGTCGTGATCGAACGTTGCGTCCGCGCCGGCCAGGAGAAATCGGCCTGGCTATTTGCGGCGCTGGGCGGCGCGTTGGCTTCGTATGCGTTTCTCACGCGGCCAGCCGGTCTGGGCCTGCTCGTCGGAGCGATCATCTATCTCTTCAAAGAGAAACTGACCAAGTCGTTGTTGATCTTCGTGGCGGTGGCCGTCGTATTGGTCGGGCCGTGGATGGTTTATTCGCGCAGCCATCCGCCGACGCCAGAACAGGCCGCGGAGCAAGGCGGCAACATCGTCCAGCCGTACACGACGCAGATTTGGCAACGCATGGCGGGAAATTCACTGTCGGGCACGATCACGGCAGGTGAGTTGCCGGAGCGCGTCTGGAACAACCTGTCCGAGATTGCGAGATACGATTTCGGCGCGCTGGCCTTTTATTCGCTCTACCGCCCGCTCGAACCGGGCGAAGCGATCCGCATTCCGGTTGAAGCGCGAATGATCTCGCTGTTCCTGACCGCGCTGGCGATTGCCGGGTTCGTGTGGGTCGCGTGGCAGCGATTGACGCTGGCCGAAATAGTCGTGCCGATCGCCATCGGCGTGATGGCGATCTGGGGGTGGGAGCAATATAGGTTGCTGCTGCCAGCCGCGCCGTTCCTGCTTTTCTATTTGCTGATGGGCGTGCGTCTCATTGCCAGGCTTTACCAAAAACTTTACTCGCAACCGAATCCGCGCGGCGAGCTTGTTCCGTTGCTCATCGTCTCGTGGCTTTTCGCCATCAACAGTCTTTACGGCAACGTCCAGTACATTGAAAAGAAATACGCGCCGATCCACGAAGAGCGTTTGCAGTGGATCAGCGCGTTTGAGGAAAACGAGGCTCTGATCAGGCACATCGGCGAAAACGTTCCGAAGGATGAGGTGATCGCGACGCAAAACCCGGCGCTCGTTCATCTTTACACGGGCCACAAAACGGTCGCCTCGGACGACCCGGCAACGAAGTGGGAGACGTGGAATCGCGTTGGAGTGCGCTATATCGCCCGCACATCGCCATTCCCGTTACCCCCGCCCGAGACGAGCGAGAACAAGTATCGAACCGTCTTTCGCACCAGCGGCCCGCTGGGACTGCGACTGGTGGATCTAGGCTCGCCATCGTCCCGCCCGGCGTGGGGCAAGAATTGAGACAGGGGGACAGGGGGACAAGGAGACAAGGAGAGGGGGAGATCAATGTTTAGCTTTTCTTTCTCCCCCTCTCCTTGTCTCCTTGTCTCCTTGTCTCCTTGTCTCCTTGTCTCCTTGTCCCCCTGTCCCCCTGTCCCCTTGTCTTACAAATGCCCTACGAACTCTTCATCGCCCTGCGTTACCTGCGCGCCAAACGGCGGCAGGCGGCAGTTTCCGTGATCACAGGCATTGCGATCGCGGGGATCGCAATCGGAGTGGCCGCGTTGATTGTCGCGCAGGCAGTCATCACTGGTTTCTACGCGGACGTTCAGGACAAAATCCTCCAAGGCACGGCTCACCTCAATCTGCTGAGAGAAGACAACAGCGGCATTGAAAATTATCGTGAGCTGGTCGAACGCGTCCGCGGCGTCCCCGGCGTCAAATCGGCTTCGGCCACGATCTATGCGCAGGTTTTGCTGAGTGTCGGAGACCGGCAGGAATACGCTGTTCTCAAAGGCGTTGATTTCGATTCGCCGGGCGAAACGAACGAAATCTTCTCGACGGTTATCGAAGGCGATCCGAAACTGCTCAACCCGGCGCCGGAACGCCCCCCCTCAACCCAACCTCCAGATCAGGATCAAACGGAGCAGGAACTGGAAGGAATCATTCTCGGACGGCAACTGGCTCGCGCGCTGGCGTTGCACGTCAACGATGTGGCGCCTGCCATCTCCGCCGATTCGCGGTTGACACCCGCAGGATTGCAGCCGCGCCCGCGCTACACGCGCTTTCGCGTCATCGGCGTCTTCTCTTCTGGCTTGTACGAATACGACGCGAAATGGGCTTACATCCCGCTGGCCGCCGCGCAAGGGGTGAGCGGGAGCGGCGACACGGCGGGCGTGATCCAGATGAAGGTTACAGATATTTACAAAGTCGGCGAAATCGGCGAACGGGTGCGCGCCGCAGCCGGCGAAGGTTTTGTCACAAACAACTGGCAGGAGTTGAATCGCCCGCTGTTTGCCGCGCTCGAGCTTCAGCATCGCGTAGTCATCGTCTTCTTCGCGCTGCTGGTGGTCATCGCCGCGCTCAACATCATCACGACGCTGACGATGACGGTGATCGAAAAACACCGCGACATCGCGATCCTGCGGGCGCAAGGCTCGACGCCACAATCCATCCGGCGAATTTTCATGTGGCAGGGATTCGTTATCGGTTTGATCGGCGCCGCGCTCGGCTTACTACTCGGCCTCGGTTTGAGCTGGCTGGCCAACCGTTACCAGTTGATCTCGATTCCGGCGGAGATTTATTCAGTTTCGCACGTCACGCTCAAAGTGAGGTTGATTGATTGCGCTGGCGTGGCGTTGTTGGCGATGGTGATCTGTCTGCTGGCGACGATCTATCCCGCGCGAATGGCGTCCAAGCTCACTCCGGTTGAGGCTTTACGCTACGAGTGAGCGGCGCATTCTTTGAAACATCAACGCTCGCTGTATTTCAAAACCAGCCCTTCGGCGCCGACGACCCAGACCTCCTTCTTCGACGCGGAGATACCGTAAAGATGAGTCCTCGTGCCGCTCTCCTGCTCGACCCAACTCTTCCCTCCGTCAGCCGACCTCAGGATCGTTCCATTCCAGCCGATGATCCAGCCCTGTTTGTCGTTCGAGAAGGCGATGTTGAGAAGGTTCTCGGTGGAATCAACGACCACCCGCTCCCAACTCAAGCCGGCGTTCGTCGTGCGCAGAACTGTGCCTTTGTCACCGACAATCCAGACGTTGTCTTTGCCGCGCGCTTCGACGTGATAAAGATGGTTGGGAGTCCCGCTGCTCTGCCGCTCCCACGTGCGACCGCCGTCATCCGTGAACAGGATCGTCCCTTTCGACCCGACCACCCAACCGCGTTTGTCATTGATGAACTTGACGTGAACCAGGTCGTCCTGCACGCCGCTCTCCTGCCGCCACCAGCTTTTACCGCCGTCTTCCGAGTGCAGGATTCTTCCATGAGTTCCGACGACCCATCCCTGCTTCTTGCTCGGATAGGAAACGCTATAAAGTTCCGGCCTGTCGTTTCCACTCGTTCCCGGCGGCGCGTCCAACTGATAAACCAGTTCCCAATTCTCGCCGCCATCAACCGTTTTCAAAATCCGCGATCCGGTAGGGCCACTGGTGACCAGAAATCCTTCGTCGCGCGTGCGGAAGAAAACGTCGCTGAGATTGTCGGTGATCCCCGGACTTTGCCCGTACCATTCAAAGCCGTTGTCCTGCGTCGCGTGGATGATGCCACGATCTCCGACGACCCAGCCGTAACGTCCGTCAATAAAAAAGACGCCGTTCAAATCGCGCTTCGATTGATCCTGGAAGGCGACGACCCATTGAGCCTGCGCCGCAGCCGCCACCGCGCACAGCCAGCCCGCGACCAGAAGAGTTTGCAATAAGCGATTCATAACTTCCTCCGATTTTGATTCTACCGCTTTCTGGTGGATGCGCAATGAGAACTTAGGGTCTGAGTTGAGAGGTGGGTGAGCCACGGGTTGACGAGCGCGAGCTGATGCCGGGAACGCTCAACTTGAATTCGATATCGGAGCCGTCGCGTCCGAAAGCGATCGCGCGCCCCAATTGATCAACCGCGAATTCGAGCGTGCGGTCGCGGCTGGTCAGCAAATCCGCGATCCGCACTTCGTATTGCAGGTCAGGTTTGACTCCCGCTCCTTCGATGCGGCGTCCCATCGCCGTGCGGTAATCGGTATCGCTCACGTTCAGTTTGCCACCGTCCAGCAGCCGCAGGGTTCTGCTCACGCCGAGCAGACAACCGCAAGTGGTGGGAGTCGCGCCAACGACCAAAGCCCGTTTGCGCTCCTGCATCGCCGCGGCAAAGATCTCCGAACCGCTGGCTGAACGCGCGCTGACCAGAACCACCAGCGGTTCGCGGTACATCGTCCGCAGCCTTTGCGTTTGGCGCGGCGTCGAACGTCCCTGGCGGGTGATGAATTCTCCGAGATTGGTGTCTTCGGGCAGGAAGTAACTGGCGAGTTGCGCGACTGTGGTGACGAAACCACCGCCATTGTTGCGTAGGTCCAGAATCAACCCCCGCGTCCCCTGCAACTCCTGCATCGCCACCTCGAACTCCCGTTCGATCTCCGGGCCGAACCCGGTGACTTCGATATAACCGATTTTATAGGGAAGTTTCCTGACTACCACACGTCGTTGAAATTCGACGAAACGGCGCACCAAGGTCACCGAACGCAGTCTTCCTTCATTGTCAACAAAAGTCACCGCCACCGGAGCGTCGCGCGGGCCGGAGAAGAGTTTGTCGTAGCTTTGTAATTCGAGCGCCGTCAGAGTCGAGCTTTCCCCGATCTCGTAGCGAATTCGTTCGAGCGCCCTCTCCACGGGCAGTCCGTCAACTCGCGAGACGGTGAACCCCGGACGGACGCCCTGCCGCGCGGCCTCGGAGCCTGGCTCAACCCAGATCACCACGGCTTTGCCTTCGATGCGGCGAACGACTACGCCTACCGTGGTGCCCGCCGGGCGATGGCGATCGAAACCATCTTCGGGCGAGTAAATCCGCGTGTGCGCGTCGCCCAGCTTGCCCAGCATTTGTCGCATCACCCGGTATAGCTCGGCGCTCGATCGCGACGCTTCAGCCTGGGGACGGTAGATCTCGCGCTGCAATCGCCAGTCAACTCCGCGAAATTGTTTGTCGTAATAATTGTCGTAAACGGCGCGCCAGACCTGGTCGAAGACTCTGACCCGCTCTTCACGAGAATTTGCGGCGCCCTGCGTGCGCGCTTTGGGCGGAACCAGACAGAATAGCGAACAAAAAAGTATAAAGATTGACAGTGATGCGAGTGACGATCTACGCGCCATAATAATTACGAATTGCAGATTGCGGAATGCGGATTGTCGAAAGAAGATTGTCTTTCAATCCGCGATTCGGAATTTTAGAAGTTCTGGGGCTTCACCGTTGATTGCCTGGGACTCAGGAGGTCGCGCAAGCTGCGTCTGATTCGTTCGATCTCATCCGGGCTTGCAACCTGGGGAACGACACCCTGTGAATGGGGACGGCGGAAATTATATCTCACCAGGCCGCGAATTGTTACCCTCTTTCCATCGCGTTCGGCAGGTTTGAAACTTAATTGACGAATCGTCGCGGTCGCCGACTCATCCAGCCCGAATCCCGCCCAGCGGGTGACCTCAACGTCTCCCACTCTGCCGTCTTCGCCGAACACGGCTTCAAGCTCGACCGTCGCGGTAATGCCCGCCAGATCAGCTTGTTCGGTGTAATCCGGTTTGAGTCTTTGGGAGAAAACCGGCGGCCTGATTCCTTGCGCTTCCAGATCATCCGAGAATACCTCGATAAGCGGAGCGCGCGCTTGCGCTATGTTTTCGATCTCGGCGCCCCGCCTCTCACGCGCTGAAACAATCGCGTTTACGCATTTCGTCCATCCGCGTTTGACCAACTCCTTCAATTGAGCGAGAGCCTCGCGTTCGCTGGGAGATTGCGCCCGATCAAAAGCGAACAAGATGAGAGCGCCCGTGCGCGATTCGATGACGAACAATCCCGACAGCGAGTCGAAGTAAAATTGCTCGCCCGATGCCGCGCGGCGCGTGACCAGAACTTTGCCCAGCAGGTAAAAATCGCAGCCCAGGCTCTGTCCCAACGCGCGAGCTTCGTCGCGGCTCAGATTCAAGCTGCCCGCGTACCCGGCGCCGCGCGCAGCCAACCGCGTCAGGTCCTCTTCAATCAACTCGAAGGACGGAGATTCGGACTGCCGCGCCAATGACCGCAACAGCGAGGCAGTGTCGCCTCGCTCGTCTCCAACCAAATCGAGAACGGCCAGCCGGATTGAAGTTTGCGCCGAAACGTCGTGGCAAAAAATCAAAAGCAAGAAGACGCAAAAGCCCCAGCGGCAGATAGCCCAAACCAGCGCCGCGCTTTCAACTTCAGACCTTCGATTCCTGACTTTTGCCTTCATCACACTCACACCGTTTGCATCAACCTTGTCAACAGAGCCGCGCGTCGAGGAATGTCATCAATGATGATGTGCTCGTGATCGGCGTGCGCGCCCGCTCCGTCCACGCCAAGCCCATCAAGCGTGGGCACGCCCATCGCGGCGGTGAAGTTTCCATCCGAGCCTCCACCGACGATGGTCTCTTTCAACTCGAATCCAATCTCGGCAGCCAATGCGCGGGCTTGTTCGTAAAGCGCAATGTTTTCATCCGAACGCGGCATCGGCGGGCGGTTGATTCCGCCGGTCACTTCGAGCTGAGCCTCGGCCAGCGCCGGCGCTAATCCACGAATTGTGTTCACGATCATCTCGCCATCTTCCTGCGTCCAGTACCTCACATCAACTTTCGCCGAAGCTTCAGCCGGGATGACGTTCATAGCAGTTCCGCCGTTTATCAGACCTACGCTGACCGTGATCCCCCGCTCGAAATCGTTCAGCGCGGCCAGGCGCAAGGTCTGGTGCGCCAGTTCGACGATGGCATTGACGCCTTTGGCCGGATCGAGTCCCGCGTGCGCTGCTCGGCCGATGGCGCGAACAGTGAACTCACCGATGCCTTTGCGCCCGGTTTTGACGACGCCTCCCGGCGCCGGCGGTTCGAGCACCAGAGCCGCAGCGGCGTTCTTCGCTTCTTCTTCGACCAACGAACGCGAGGTCTTGCTGCCGATCTCTTCGTCGCAAGTCAGGAGCAGGATGATCGGACGCTTCGTCGTCAGGCGCTCGGCGACAATCACTCGCAAAGCTTCAATGGCGCACACGATGCCGGATTTCATATCGAAAATTCCGGGGCCGTGCGCTCTGCCTTCGGGCGTAATGCGAAACGGCAGACGTTCAAGCGTACCGACGGGCCAGACGGTGTCGAGATGGCCGATCACCAGAACCCGCCGCTCCGACGCGCCGTGGTCGAAATTGAATCTGGCGCGAAGGTGAGTCCCGTAACCTGGTTGCGGAATCAATTCGATCTGACCGCCGATTTCCCGCAATTGACCAGCGACGAACTGGGCGATTTCGTCCAGCCGCGCCGCTTCGCGCGACTTGGTTTCGCGCTCGACCAGCGCTCGAATTGATTTGAGGATTGCCGCCTGACGGGTGGTAAAGTGGTTCAGCAAAACAGACATAGTTCGATTGAGGACTGCGGGTTGCGGATTGCGGATTGAATAAGCGTCACTGCCTTATTTTCACTGGTTCGCCCGGTTTCTCCGCAGGCTGCGGACGAAAAAAATCCGCAATCCGCAATCCGCAATCCGCAATCAACGGTGGTTTGACAAAGCATCCGAATCATGCACAATACCGTTGCATCTGACAAGTTCTTGTTAGAACCGCTAACACAGCATCATCTAGGTGAGCTTCCGTCAAGATTCCTAATCCCGTCAGTCTTTATTGTTGGCTTCGTTGATGGTGAATCAATCAAAGCCTCTTTATCAGAACAGGCGGCGGTCAGGCAGTTGTATTCAGGCGATCGTTGTCGCGCTGTTGTAAAAAAAGCGGCGGCGTGAAACTAACAGGATACTTCCGGCGTCAAAGGGTGGAGCTTCCCCACAAGCGGGCAAGTGAACGGTCAGATGATTCGAGTCACGCGATCGCCGCGACTCGCCCAACCCTGAGTTCTGAATTTGAGACCCTGGGAAAGATTCCGAGAAGAAGACTGTGGAGGATCTAGTTCATATGAAGAAGTTGAGTTTATTGATAGCGCTTACGCTGCTCTCCGGCGGTATCGTGCTTTCACCCTCGACCGCCAAGGCGCAAGATGACAAGCAAGCCGAATTCGAACGCGTCTGGTATGACACCTGTTATACAAAGAAAGATGGAGAGAAGTGCTACCAGCTATCGAAAGAGCTGAAAGAGAAATATCCAGATAGCACCTACATCAAAAACGCGGTGGCGAAAATTACTGCGTATGACCAAAACAAAGCCTGGGAGAAGTTCCAAGCCGCTCTGAAGGCTTATTACACCCCCCCGCAAGACGCCCCCAAGCTCGAAAATCTCTTCTCCGCTGGTGATGAATACCTGAAGTTCGAACCCAGTCACCAATACGTCATCGGGCAAATGGCCGTGGCCGGAGTCAAGGGCGCGCTAAGCCAAACCTACAAGAACCTCGATAAGGTCAAAGGTCACGCCGAGAAGGCGCTTAAGGCGTTTGAGCCGGCCGCCCCGCCGGAAGGCTGGAAGCCCGAAGAATGGAACCCGCTTCGTGATATCGTGTTGGCCCAAATGTACCAGTACCTGGGCTGGCACACGATTGAGACCAAGGGCAATCAGGAGCAGGCCCTCAACTATTTGACCAAAGCGATTCAGGTGAAGGGCAAGGACGGCGACGGCTGGAAAGACCCGAACAATTACTGGCTGCGCTCGACCATTTACAGCAATCAATACCCCGAATTGAGAAAACAGTATGACGCAATGCCGGACGACCAGAAGACCGGCGACGCGGGCAAAGAAATTCTCAAGAGGGTCAACGATCTGCTCGACACCAAGCTGATTCCGGAATATGCCCGCGTCCTGGCGACGGCGACCAAGCCTGAAGCGAAGAGTTTGTATGACGCCGCCAAGTCGCAGTTCGACGTGTACTGGGATTTCCGCACCGGCGCCCAGGATAAGGCTGCGGATTACGTCAAGAATTACGTGAATGATCCGACCATTGCCGCCGTGCCGATTCCGGTCAAGGTTGAGACTGCCGATAACCTGAACGCCCCTGCCGCTCCGACGGCCAGCGCCGCTAACGTCAAACTGACCTCCGGGGGCGCTCCGGGGGCTTCTGGCCCCGGAGGAAAGGCCAGCGCCAATGGCAATGGTAAAGCGGCTCCTAAAGCCGCTCCGACCAAAAACACCAAGGCTAAACCGAAACCCAAGAAGCGCGGACGCTGAAGACAATCGTCTCAAACTCCGGTCATCGGACTGATCAACCACCGCCCGTCTTCGACTCGGCGGGATCAAAACCAGGCGGTAATCGTCGAAAGCCAGCGGTTCTCTCACGAACGCTGGCTTTCGTCGCACAAACAGCCGCATAAAACAGGCCAGCAATTATCGTTGTGAATGACACTGCGATTGAAAATCTGAATTCGGAGGGCGCCGAAACGCCCCGCTCTTTCGACGAAATGCTGACGCAGCTCGAATACGAGATTGGCTACTTCTTTCGTGATCGAAGCTTGCTGCGCCGGGCGTTGACTCATCGTTCGTTCGCCAATGAACAGCCCGACCCGCGTCCGCCTCACAACGAAGCCCTGGAATTTTTAGGCGACGCCGTGCTCGAATTCCTGATCAGCGCGTGGTTGTTGGAACTCTATCCGGCTCAGACCGAAGGCACGCTGTCGAAGATGCGCGCTTACACCGTCAGCGCAGTGAACCTGCAAAAACAGGCTTTGCGGCTGCATCTGGGCAATTACCTGCTGCTCAATCGCGGCGAAGAGAAGACGGGCGGGCGCAGCAAGATGGCGCTGCAGGTTGACGCCTACGAAGCTTTGATCGCGGCCATCTACCTCGACCGCGGAATCGAGGCCGCCAGGGATTTCGTCCGCCGCGAGTTCGCTGAAACGCTCGTGGAGATTGATCCGCAGGACCTGACCGCGACCGATTACAAAACCGCGCTCCAGGAACGCTTGCAATCCGTCGGTCTGCCGACGCCGCAATACGCGATTGTCGAAAGCATCGGGCCTGACCATCGCCGCGTGTTTCAAGTCGAGTTGCGGGTCAACGGACGTTGCCTGGCGACCGGCGAAGGCACGACGATCAAAAGCGCGCATCAGTCCGCAGCCCGCGCCACGCTGGACATCCTTGAATCAGAGATCGAAAAGCTCAAAGAGACTCCGCCCGCCGCCGAACCGCCCGCAATCGGAACCGAAGCGAGAGGCCCCATCACCGACGGCATTTTCTGAGATCTTCCCGATTGTCAGGTCAGGGCAACTGGACGTGACCGGTGCGCCAGACCAGCCAAAGCAAGCAAAGCAAGGCGGCCATTGGAACCAAGGTCAATAACCCTGCGGCATAGGGCACGGTGAGCATGCCTTGAGAAGCAGGCTCAATGGCAAATGACTTGACGAATTGCTCATAAATCCCCGGCTTGATGCTTAGCAGCAAAAAGAAACCCAGAGCCAGCAGAGATGGCTCGGCTGGTATCCCCATCGCCACTAACCGCCGCGCCAACACCGCAAGCGGAATCAACGCCAGCAACAAATAAAAGTACCAGGCGATGGGACTGACCAAAATGCTCACCACGGTCAACAAACTAAAGGCAGTGTCGAAATTAGCAGCCCGCCACGCCAGCGCCATCCCCAACAACAAAACCACCAGTGGCAGCGCATAAGTGGCAATCAACGCCAGCGTAGGAGCAGGCCATAATGGAGAGAGGTGATAGCTAAACCCTGCGCCTTCAAACAGGCGTATCCCCCAGGCCCAGGCCGATAAATTGCCTTCCGCCGGACGCCAGAGCTTGGCATTCAATGGTCCGACTTTGAGGTAGTAGTCTGTTACGGTGGTCACTCCCAGCACCGCCATGGCCAAGAGATTGGCCGTAATTACCACCGCCGCGGCAGCGCCGGCGCCGCGCCATTGACGGCGAAGAGCCAGGAAAAGCACGATAGGCCAAGCCATCATCTTGATCGCAATCATTCCGCCCAACAGCGCGCCACCCAGCGCCTGCTTTTCCGCGCGCAGGGCCAGCCAAGCGCCAACGAGTAACAATAGCAGGCAAGACATGAATTGGCCTTGCCAGAGTTCCTCATTGACGGGCATCCAGATCAAGCCAAGGCCAAAGAGAATGGCCACTTTAATGGGGTTGAGCGATACGCCCCACCAGCGAAGCAACAAAAGCAAGGTTGCCAGTAAACACACCAACTCAAAGATGAACCAGATCAGCGCGACCGTTTCATAGCTCAAAAGGCCCAGCGGCAGACTCAAGAGGCCGACCAATGGCGGATGTGGGGTTGGGTGATCAGCCGGATTCGCCTGGCTCAACCACTGCCCAGCCAGTTGAGGCAAGGGCAGATAAGGATTGACGCCATTGAGAATCGCTTTCGCCATCAGATACGGCGAGATGCAATCCTTCCAATAGACGACCGGGGCCGAGAGTGATTGCAAGATACGACTGAAGCTGTCTGACTCATAATAAATGACAATGGCTCCCAACAAGAGCGCCAGGCTTTGCGTATACTTTGTCTTCAGCAAGTTCTTGTGGTCCACGGCTAACCTCTCCGCTGCTATTATCTCACCGGCTTCGCAAATAGCTCACTTTTCCGTCGAAAATCGTCATCACGACCTTCGTCTTCTCGATCTCAACCGGATTGATCTTGAAGATGTCCGCCGAGAGCACGGCCAGATCAGCGAGCTTGCCGACCTCGATTGAGCCTTTGATCTTTTCGTCGAAGCTGGCGTAAGCCGAACCGAGAGTGTAAGCGCGCACGGCTTCGGCGACCGTGATCTTCTGTTCGGGAATCCAGCCTTGCGGACGTTTGCCATCGAGCGTGCGGCGTGTGACCGCGGCGTAAATGCCCATCAACGGCTCCATCGGCGCAACGAACCAATCGGAGCCGAAAGCCAGAACGGCGCCCGCGTCGAGCAATGACCGAAAGGCGTAAGTTCCCATCGCGCGTTTCGGACCGATGCGGTTCTCGGCCCAGCGCCCGTCGTCAATCGCGTGGTAGGGTTGCATCGAAGCGATCACGCGCTCACCTGCGAAGCGTTTGATCTCGTCCATTCGCAGATGCTGCGCGTGTTCGATGCGGAAGCGGCGGTCGCGCTGGCCGTTCTGCTTTTCGACTTCGGCGAAAAAGTCCAGGATCGTCTTGTTCGCTTTGTCGCCGATGGCGTGAACGGCGACCTGCAACCCCGCTTTGTCCGCATTCAAGATGTTGTTGAGCATCTTGCTTTCAGGGAACATCTCGTCGCTCGGCAGTCCGGACGTTCTCGGAGCGTCCAGGTAAGGCTCGAAGAACAACGCCGTGGTCGAACCGAGCGAGCCGTCGGCGAAACCCTTCAACGCGCCGATCTTCAGCTTGTCGTTGCCGAATCCGGCGCGGACGCCCACCCGCGCCATTCGCTGCCATTCCGACAACGGCTGGTGACCGTAAATCCTCACAGTCAGCTCGCCGCTCGCAAGCAACTTCTGGTAGACGGCAAAGACATCCGGCGAAGCGGACATATCCTGGACGCTGGTGACGCCGTTTTCAGCAGCGTAGCGCATCGCGGCGCGAATCGCTTCGGCTATCTCGTCTTCGCTCGGATTTGGAATGACTTTGTAGACGTAATTCATCGCCGCGTCTTTGAGCACGCCGGTCGGTTCGCCCCGCGCGTCGCGCACGATTGCGCCGCCCGGCGGATCGAGCGTTTCGCGCGTGACCCCGGCGAGTTTGAGCGCCAGCGAATTCGCCAGACACATATGCCCGTCGAGCCGGTTGATGAAGACCGGGTTGTCGGGCGTAACTTGATCAATCAACTGTCGCGTGGGCAGGTTCGGTGGATTCCAGTTTTCGTGATCCCAATTGCCGTTCAAAATCCATCTGCCCTTCGGCGATTTCGCGGCGAAGTCGCGGATGCGATTGTGGAACTCTTCCGGCGTCCGCGCATCGCGCAATTGCACGCTGGCCAAGCCCCGGCCCCCGTCGAGGAAATGCACGTGCGAATCGTTGAATCCGGGCACGACGCGTTTGCCCTGAAGGTCAATCACCTTCGTCTTCGCGCCAATCCATTTGCGAATATCTTTCGTTGAGCCGACAGCCATGATGCGATTTCCCAAACAGGCGACGGCTTCCGCTTCAGGCTGCCGGTCATTCACCGTCCAGATTTTTCCGTTGAGCAGAACCAGGTCGGCTGGCGATTGCGCGAAGGCGAGTTGGTGGAACGCCAGTGTTACGAGTAGAGCAACCAGAGACTTCATCGGGGGCTCCTTTGCAATGGTTTGATTACAGCAATTCTACTTCTTCTTGAAATTGACCACGGTTGAAAACGTCGGGTCTTCGATCTGGATCGTTGAATGAGCGAGCGCGAAACGCTCAGCCAGCATTTCGCGCACTTCGCGTAGGATGCGGTAGCTTTCGCTCGCGTCGTTGACGACCACGTGAGCGGTGACCGCATGGCGGTCGGAAGTGATCGTCCAAATGTGCAAGTCGTGAACCGCGCGCACGCCCGCGATCGCGCCAATAGCCTGCTCAACCGCCGCCGCGTTGATGTGCGACGGCGCGCCTTCGAGCAGAACATTGACCGCGTCGGCGACGAGCCGCCAGGAATTGTAAATGATCAAAACGCTAATGAAGACGCTGAAGACCGGGTCGGCCCAGCGCCATCCGCGCCAGATGATGAAGACGCCCGCCGCAATCGCCGCGACCGACCCCAGCAGATCGCCGAGCACGTGCAAAAAAGCGCCGCGAACATTGAGGCTCTCTTTGTGCGCGCGCGAAAGCATCCAGGCCGAGATCAGGTTGACGATCAAACCGCCCAGCGAAATCCAGATCAAGGTCCAACCTCGCACCTCTTCTGGGCTGCGCAGCCGATGATACGCCTCGACGCAGATCAGCAGCGAGAGGACGATCAGGGTCACGCCGTTCGCCAGCGCGGCGAGAATTTCCAGACGATAGAAGCCGTAAGTTTTGCGCGGCGTCGCCGGACGAGACGCGAATCTGACCGCAAAGAGCGAAAGCGCGAGCGCGGCCACGTCGGTGAACATATGCCCGGCGTCAGAAAGCAACGCGAGGCTGTTGGAGAGGTAGCCGCCGATTGCCTCGGCGATCATGTAAACGAACGTGAGGACGAGGACGATCAGGAGTGTGCGCTGCGAAGCTCCGCGCGCGTGATCGTGATGATGATTAGCGACGTGACGCGCCTGATCGTGAACGTGATCGTGCGGGTGACCAGGACGATGATTGTGCGCGTGTCCGATCATTGCGGGTGATCTTAACGCAACTTTTTTGCGTGAGGCAACATTTCAACCGGAAAGCAGTCAGGCGGTGTTCAATCCAGCGGTTCGTAATAACGCTCGCCCGCGCAAGCTCGGCAGAGCGTTCTCTCGCCGTTGACGATCTCCCGCTGGTCGTTGACACCCTCGCCGCATTCGTCACACGTTACGCGCGCCAGCGGATGGCCGGGGCGATCAGCATCTGGCAGAGTGACCCGAACTCGCCGCCAACGGAACAGCTTTTCATCAGGCAGAGTTTTGTACGCTTCCAGTTGCTGCTCCTTTTTCGTCGGCAAATGGCTCAGGAGTTGTTTCGCCAGATCGCGCGAGGATTCCAACGCGACGACGCGCATGGCTTCATCGGTTTCGGTGTTGAGAAAAGTCGCGGCGAGTTTGCCGAAATCACGAAACTTGAGTGTCCGTTTACCCAGGCGGCAACCGGTGACCGTGTTGATGGCGTCCGCTGCGCAACGATCAATTTCAACGAAGACGATCAGCCGTTTGCCGGCCTTCGGCTCATCAATCCCGACCAGGCGGCAGCCCAGCATAGCCATACGCACACCCAACACCTGCCCCGGACACATGTGGCCGTGATTCTTCTCGGCTTCGACCAGGTATTCGGCCAACGTCTTCATCGCAATCTCTTTCAGTAAAGCAGGTAAGGCCGGCGGCGCTCGGCGAACTCTCTCTCCCCGGCCTCCCACGACCTGGCGATCTCTTCGATGGAGACGCCGCTTTCGACCTGCTCGCGCAATTTTGTGGTTCCGGCAATCACGTCAAATGGTAACCGGTCATAAACGTACTCGTAAGGCGGCTCCTGCCATTGAAACTGGTTCGGGTAAAGATCACGGCAGGCTTTGATCAAAGCGATCCCAGTTATGACTGGTTTGAACGATTCCCGGTCGAGAACGTGAATCTGGACTCCGTGACAGAGCGTTCCCGCGTGTTTCTGAAACGTCGGCAGAAAACTATGGGGGCGGAAATGAACGCCGGGCAAGTTCAAGTCGTTCAGATGTTCGGCCAACTGGTGGGCGTCAGCGTAAGGCGCGCCATTGATTTCAAAGGGGCGCGTAGTGCCCCGGCCTTCGCTGACCTTTGTTCCTTCGACCATAACTGCGCCGGGGTAAACCGTTGCGGTGTCAGGCGTAGGTATATTCGGCGAAGGAATCACCCAGAGCGCGTCGGTGTCGTCGAACCAGAACTCCCGCTTGTAACCCGACATCGGCACGACCTCCAGATCGCAACCGATCTTGAACTCTTCATTGAACATCCGGGCGAGTTCGGCCACGGTCATCCCATGCCGCATCGGGATCGGAAACATTCCGACGAAGGATTCGTGGCCAAGCTCCAAGATGTTTCCTTCAATCGCCTGACCGCCAATCGGATTGGGGCGGTCAAGCGTGATGAGGCGCTTCCCGAATTCGCGCGCAGCCTGCATCGCCAGCGCCATCGTGTAAATGAACGTGTAAACGCGCGTGCCCACGTCCTGAATATCGAAAACCAGCGCGTCTACATCCCGCAGCATCTCTTCGGTAGGTTTGCGGACTTGGCCGTAAAGCGAGTAAGCAGCCACGCCAGTGCGCGGATCGCGGAAGCCTTCCCATTCGATCATGTTGTCCTGAGTTTCGCCGCGAATGCCGTGTTGCGGGCCGAAAAGTGCTGTCAAATTAATATTGGGATGGGCGCGGAACAGGTCTGCGGCGTGGCGAAAATTGTGATCAACCGTCGTCGGATTGCAGATTAGACCGACGCGCGCGCCGCGAAGCAGCGACGTTTTTTCCGACAATAGGACCTCAAGTCCGAGGGCGATTTTGTTCATTGCTACCTCAATTCGCCGATTCAGCGTGCGTTCCAGACTAGAAAAGCGAACCCTCCGATCACGATTAGAAAGGCGATGATTAATAATCCGATCCCTATCCCCAGAACCAGGTAGTTCCGCTGAACGAAGCCACCTTTCTGTTGATCCGGGTTTTGCCGCTGAATCGAGCGCCACTCTTCACTCATCTTTTCGATGGAAGCCGGATAGGAAGGCTCTTCCACCCGATCGGCCTCGAAGGTCTTTTCATTCGCCGCATTTTTCCTGTCTCTAAAATCTTCCATATGGCGGAGTATCCGAGATGAGAAAATCGCTGTCAACTTAACGATTAGAACTTCAGAGAGAGAGCCGAGAGCCGGCATATCCTCCAAGTCGAAAATCTCAAAAAATTTTCAAACAAGCGGGAACTTTTCTAAGGGTAAGGCGTGTAGACGGTCAAACAAAAGGTGATCATCGTTCTCAGGTATTGTGAGGGTACATGGGAACCCTACAGTGGTCACCACATCCTTCCGCAAGAAGTTCGCATATAAGGGCTTGATGTTGAGTGAGGCAACATCAAGCCCTTCGAGTTTTTGGCCAGCAGATTTCAGTCACCTCAACCCACCGCGGCAAATCAGTTCCCGAGCAGCTCCAAAGCTTCAAGTGACAATCCGAGAGCCATCGTCCGCCACTTGCTCTGCGACGAGGTATCGCAACTATAGGGTCTCAATCAGGATGAAGTTTCCGGGCAACTCTCTACGCAGCCAGATCGAATGGCGCACCCAAGCTACACAACCACCGTGCGCATCCAGAACGACCTACAAAGGGCGCTTGGTCAGACTCGCCTTCAGATAAAAGCTAAGCCGAAAATTTTGCGTAGAGGGGAGGAACATCCTGGAACTTTCTTCAGGCAATGGCGTTTACGCCACCAAGAAAGGTGATTGGTTCTGTTGAACATAGTGAGGATGCTCGACAGGTTTCTCCTTCCGATCACCAGAAATTTTTAGTGTGTGTTTCGCATTGAGGCTCAAAGTGAGAGAAGCGCTTTGAGCCTTCTCCTTTTTATGGGCGCGCGGGAAAACTGGCGCGCGTTCCTGCTGGGTTCCAACAGGTCTAAATTCCCAAAATCCTGATCGAAAAGCAGATTTGTTTACCGCCCTCACGACTTCTCGGATATAATCCGACTGTCCTTCGCCCTCGTTGTTTCACTGATTTATCCATCCCCCGTTCCATCAAGTCCCCATCTCTTCCCTCCCCGATTAAGGAGGTTGTATGCGGCTTCATCAGTTCCGTGCCGCAGTGAATTTGCTGCTGCTCGTTTCCCTGCACCAAACCATCGCCGCCCAGGAACCGCTCCCGCGCTATTATCAAGGCCTGCCGCCAGGCAGAGCCGCTGTGTCTTCCGGTCTGATCACAACCAGATTGTCTATAAAAGAACTTGAACGTTGGAAAGCGATTGAGCGCGTAGTCTTCGCTGAAGACCTCACCGGTCAACCATTGCACCCCACACTGCGTCATCTCTGGGAATGGGTAGAAACAAGCGGGCATGCGGTCTTCGTCGAAATCATCCGTTCGGCGCGGACTCCGACCTGCACCGCCGGAAGTTTCATCATCGAGCGTTTCGATCCGAAAGGCGAAAAGCACGTGGCGGTCATCAGGCTCAATCTATCGAACATTGATCAAGCCTATGTTGGCCCGGACACCGCCCGGGATAATGGATTTATTCCGTTCGAGGGGCTGACGAAGGAAGAACGTCACGCCGAAGTGCTCGGTCACGAATTCGCGCACGCCGTCCACATTCTGACCAGTCTGGAGCGCGCGAAAATGGTTGAAGAAACGATCGAGAAGACCAATGAAATGCTGCTCTCCCGCCGCCCGCAACGCAGAAATGACTCTCTTTCGCCTGAATTGAAACGAAAGCTTACTCAGCGCGATGCGTTGTTAAAGGAGCTGGAAAAGCAGGCTGAAGAGATGGAGTACGTCGTCTGGCGAGAGTTGTCCGCCGGCAAGTCCGTCAGAGATAAAATGCCGTCTTCGGCGGCAAAGTGACGAAAAGGCGGAAGAGCCGCGAGACTCTTCCGCCTTTTCAATTCCGCTCCTCAATCATTCAGGCGGGCAGGAAGAAGAACGTGAGCCCGAGAATTGTGTAAACCGCCAGCAACAAGACTCCTTCCATCCAATTCGATTCGCCGTCCTGCGCAATCAGCGCGACAATCAACACCGAAGCGCCGATGGTGACGACCTCCAATGGCGTGAACAGCAGATTCATCGGTTTGCCGAACAGATAGCTGGCGAAAACCAGCGCCGGGGCGACGAACAGCGCGATCTGCATGCTCGACCCGATGGCGATGTTGAGCGCCAAATCCATCTTGTTCTTCAACGCCACCAGCACAGCCGTCGAATGCTCCGCCGCATTGCCGATGATCGCCACCAGGATCACTCCGACGAAAATCTCCGTCAGTCCGAGCCTGTGCGACGCTTCATCAACCGCGCCGACCAGAAATTCGCTCATCAACGCCACCAACCCCGTCGCGACAAGCAACGTAACGATTGACCGAGTCTGGCTCCATCCGTGTGTGCCGATTGCCTGCTGCTCTTCTTTTTCATCAACGCCGCCGGTGTACAGATGTGAATGCGTGCGCAGCGTGAAGATCAGGCTCAGAACGTAGGTGATGGTCAAAACGATGGCGATCTCCAGACTCAAATCCTGCTCGTCCGCGTTCGGGTTAGCTTGAACGATGATGTGGAACACAGCCGGCATCAACAACGCAATGGCCGACAACGCCAGCATCGTCGAACCCAGCATCGCCGCCGTCCGGTTGAAAACCTGCCGCGGGTATTTCAAACCTCCCAGCAGAATGCTCAGGCCGAGCACCAGTAGGATGTTGCCAATAATCGAGCCGGTAATCGAAGCTTTGACGACATCGAACAACCCTCTTCTGAGCGCCATCAACGCAATGATCAATTCGGCGGCGTTGCCGAACGTGGCGTTGAGCAACCCGCCCATGCCTTCGCCCATTTTTTCCGCCAGATGCTCGGTCGCGCGCCCCATCCATCCGGCCAACGGAATGATCGCCAGCGCGGACGTGGCGAAGATCGCGATCGGGTTCGCGTGCATAAATTCCAATACGGCGGCAATCGGGACGAAGACTAACAGCAGGTTGAGCAGGTTTTCCGGCGCAAACAGTTTTTTCAGCATATGGTTATGGTGGAAATGCGCGGCGATTATAGAGACACCGCCCGACTTAGTAAATCGTCGCCAGCCATCTGTGGCTTTGCAACAATCACTCCGACCAACGCGCAATCGCTTTCACCCGATGAATTTGTTTGCTAAGCTTCCCGCGTCGAATAATTCCCCAACAAACAATCAAATGGTAAATAACTGGAAGGGAAACACCATGCAACAGGTTTCAAGCAAAATCACTCGCTTTATCGTGTTCGTTTTCTGCGCAGCCCTGTTGGTTGCGACTGCGCAAGCTCAAACCAAAAAGAAATCAACCCCAGTGCGGAAAAGCGCCGCCAGCACTGCCCTGCGCATTCCGACCGGAACCGAAATGAAGGTCCGCTTGGAAAACGAAATTGACACCAAAGAATCGAAAGACGGCGACCGCTTCACAGCGACAGTGCTCTCACCGGCTAAGTACGCCGACGCGACTATCGAAGGCCACGTCGCCAAGATAGACAAATCAGGTAAAGTCACCGGCAAAACCGAACTCGCGCTCGCGTTCGACCGCATCCGATTGACTAACGGCCAAACCGCGACCATGGCGGCGCAGGTCGTGAAGGTTTACGGCGAAGATTCGGCCAAGGAAGTTGACGAAGAAGGCAACGTCAAGAGCGGCAGCCAGGGTAAATCCACTGCTGTCCGCACCGGCGGCGGCGCAGCCTTAGGCGCAATCATCGGCGGCATCGCCGGTGGCGGCAAAGGCGCGGCCATTGGCGCTGGCGTGGGCGCTGGCGTGGGCGCTGGCTCGGTCTTAATTCAAGGCAGCAAGAAAGTGAAACTCGAAAGCGGGACTGAGATTTTGATCAAGACAACCCGCTGAGCATCGAAGATCGAAGATCGAAGATCGAAGATCGAAGATCGAAGATCGAAGATCGAAGATCGAAGATCGAAGATCGAAGATCGAAGATCGAAGATCGAAGATCGAAGATCGAAGATCGAAGATCG
>Ga0187892_10001323_pt1 | contig 57149 bp, 60 predicted proteins | sample MA1701073metaG_FD_139345 | JGI IMG/M metagenome (GOLD analysis project Ga0187892, IMG submission 139345) | Bio-ooze microbial communities from a basaltic lava cave in the Kipuka Kanohina Cave System on the Island of Hawaii, USA - MA170107-3 metaG ...
ACATTAAAACTTGAAGTTACATCTACAGGAAAATCATATCCACCAGTTTTAATTATAAAATTCTGTTTGAGACCTGTTTTGTCTGAAAGCTGTCCAAATGCGGAGGGAAAAACTAGAAGATATAAAGTCAATAGAAAAAATATTGCTTTCAACTTTTTTTATGCTGGAATTACTCTTTTACGTAATTCTTTGTCCTTAGATATACTTGGATGAGAGGGATCTGCTAAAATAACTTCGTGCCAGTAATACATACCATCTTTATACAAATAATATGATCCAAGTAATTTCATATTCGGATATCTTTCTAAAACTCTACGCTCTGCAACAGATTTCATATTTACATCTGCCTTGATTCTTGTTACGCCTAAATGCTTTGGTCTTCGTCCTGCTCTTGGTCGTTGTCTTCTCATACCCCCAGTTCCAACGCGCATTCTAACAACTACGATGCCTTGTTTTGCCTTGTACCCTAATCTTCTTGCTTTTTGAATTCGACTTGGTTTATCAATTCGTGTTAATGCATCTTCCTTTCTCCATGTTATAGCTCTTTCTCTAAGGCTTGGAGCATTCTCCTTCCATAAATTTAGCCAAACTTGGTCCTGATTACGAGGCATATCGCCAGTATCAAAATCCCCTTAATATCTGATTTCAAAGGTTTTTTCAATTTAGTACGATAAAAAAGGAAAAGGGGTTGATTTGTTTACTTTGCTTTTACACTATAGGTTACTGTGAATGGAGACTCATTCATGGTATGGAATGCAAGTGCATTACCTGCAAATTTCCAAACTCCAGCATTTTCACTCGCATCTACAAGTGTTAGAGCAAACTTTGTTTCACCATCAGGAGTCCATATAGGTTGTCCCAAGTCTTGACCCGCTTTGAGAGGACCATGTAATGCAACTAATTGAACAGGCTCACTTGTGGTAAATGAAATTGTTCCAGAGTATGGCGTATCCCTTGGTGGGAGAACAATTGCAAGTTGATGAGTTTCATGTCCTATCCCAGGATCTTTCATAGACTCTATGGTAGCCGTTTGTATTGTATCAGACATTGGATATTCCATATAACTTAGTGTAAAGCTAACAGAAAATGGATCTTCGTTCATTGTGTGAACTGCCAATGCATTTCCAGCAAAGGTCCAAGTTCCAGCACTATCATTGTTATCAACTAATGTCAATCCAAATTTTGTTTCGCCATCTGGAGTCCATATTGGTTGTCCATTATCATCATCTTCTGCAAGTGGTCCATGTAATGTAACCAATTGTATTGGTTCTGATGCAGAGTATGTCAGTGTTCCTTCGTATACGTTATCTGATGGAGGCAATATGACAATTAGCTGGTGCGATTCATGACCAAGTCCTGGATCTTGTGATGAGGTCATAGTGTCTGTTATGACTTTTTTTTCAACTTTTGGTTCCATAGTTGTAACAGGAGCTTCTGGTTGTGCTCCTGATTCTTTTACTGGTTCTGTTGGAGTTTCAGTTGTAGACTCGCTTTTTTCGTCTTCAGTTTTTGTATCTTCTTCTTTTACCTCTTCTTCTACTGCTGGTTCTTCTTTCTTTTCTTCTCTTGGTTCCGAACATAGTCTATCACCACATACCTTATTTTTGGTGGCTGAACCAAATTGGTTTGTACCTGTACCTTTAGCTTTCATTGCAGCTGCATCGGTCTGTGGAATCAAGTCAATTGATCCTGCTATTGTTCCTGTGAGTAAAACAAACACGGCAAAAACTGCGGGTAGTATTGATTTAATCATTGATGATTGAGAATTTGATGCTATTAAAATACTACTCGATTTTTTCCGTTCATAAAATGAACTAAAGCATATTCTATTATTGAAAAATAATTTTCTAGTCGTATTTTTAGCTAGTTAGAGGTTCTTGGGAAGAATTATTGTGAATGTAGTAGGATTTGATTTTACAGAGATTGTTCCTCCATGCTGTTCAATTATAGTTTTACATATTGCTAATCCTAAACCTGTTCCGTTAGTTTTTGTAGTAAATAATGGATCAAATATTTTTGGCAGCACTGATTGCGATATACCTGGCCCAGTATCTTCAACTTCAATCTTAATTGAATCATCGTTATCACTTAACCGTAATTCGATCTTTCCTTTCTTTTCTATAGCTTGAATGCTGTTTGTTAAAATATTTGCAAATACTGCTTCAAGTTTTCTATAATCACAATTAATTTGAAAATCATTTGTAGGTATAACTATCTCAATATTTTTTGGAATGTCAATGGAATCTATTGATGATTCCAAAATAGCTAAGATTGATGATTCGCCCAGTTCTAAATCAGAAACTCTAACAAAACCTAAAACATCATTTACCATATGAATGATTCTTTGCAATGATCTGTCAATTCTTTCGTTGTATTCGAGTCGTTGTTTTAAATCCATTTTTGGTTTTTCCTTCATTATACCATGTGCTGTTTTAATTACAGAAAGAGGATTTCGTAGGTCATGAGCAAGTCTTGAAGTAAGCTCGCCAATTATTGCCATTTTTTGCGACTTGAGTAATGCATCAGTCTTTAATTCTACTTGTTTTTCCAAATATTTTTTTCGTAGCTCTAAATCTTTTTCTGTCCTAGAAATATTCGATAATTGTTCTTTGAGTTCATGATTTAATTTGTTGTATGTATTTTCTCTAATTGTCAACTCTTTATTTTTTTGTTCTAACTCTTGATTTTTTGTTTCAAGAGTATTAGAAAAGTCTATTAGCATTTGTACCTTAGATTGTAAATCCTGATTAGCTTTTAGCGCATCATTTATTTTTTCACTAGAAATTTGAGCAATCTCTTTTAGCTCTAATTCCTTTTCTTTGAGATCTTGTTTTGCCAATTCTAATTCATGAAATGCCTGAGCTGCAACATTTGATAGCTCTTTTACAATACCATTTTCCTCAAATTCCTCAGTTTTTTGCATCAAATTAAATTAAAAAATATCTAAAAAAAAACTGTGTCTGTTCATAGGAGACAGACAAAAAATTGTCAAATCATGAATATTTGGCTAATCGTTGTTTGTTCTTTTGTTACTACAAGCTAGTCATATTACACATAAACAAAAATTATCATCTTGGAAAAAAAACACATCAATTGGAAAAAACCATATGTTTCAGATGACCTTACAGATTTTAAAATTAATGTGAAGCCTGACGATAATGAGTGGTCGCGGTTTGAGTCAGCTGTTGGCGAAAAAATTCTTTCTGAAGAAATCTTTGCAGTTCCAGAAAGAGCAATTACTTTTGATCGGAACAAAATTGTAAAAACAAAAGAAGAAGATTATAAAGAAAAAGCTGAGAGCTTTAAAGACAAATTTGGAAACACTGCGCAGTATTTGAAATTTATGAACGCACATTTAGCAGAGAAAAAAAATTATCTTGATAAAATGTTAGCTGAAAAAGATAAGTTTGATGATGTAATTACATCGCTTAATCCTAATCTAGTAACTAAAGACCACTTAGACTCTAAAAATTATAATAATGTAAATGCAGATGATGTAAGAAAGGTTTTAGAACACATTGAAAAAGAACGTGACTTGATTAAAGAAAGGCTAGAACACTTTTCATCACAGATTAATATCGCAAACGAAGCACTAATAAATAAAAATAAACAGATAGATGAAATAAAAACTGAGCTTTCATTAGTAGAACTCACTGAGAATAAACAAATTAAAAATGAAAAAGAAAATTCTACATTAGGATTAATGCATCAAGAAGCAAACACATTAGGGTCAATAACAGAGTCTGAAAAAATTTTTGGAGCAATAAATTCTCTTGTAGTTTTATTAAATTCAAAGAATCAAGCAACTCTAAATGAGCTCAAGTCAGTAAAGTCGGAATTTAATAAAATGAAACAAGAATACGACAAAGTTATGCGTATGTTAGAACAAAAGAAGGGAAAATAATTTATTAGTTGTTTTTTTGTCTAGTACCTTTACCAATTAACCAAAGAAATATCATTACAATAAATGCAATTACAAAGCCTGCACCTGCTCCATAGATTAATTGATTAAATGGGGGTCGTTCTGCAGAACTTGAACCTTGTGCATCAAGTACACAAACACCATCTTTTAGGATAGTTCCTGGTCCGCATTCAGTCTCTGGTTGCGTAACTTCTGGTACTGTTATTTCGGGTTCTTCGATTACTTCTGGTTCCTCAATTACCTCTGGTTCTTCGATTACCTCTGGTTCCTCAATTACTTCTGGTTCTTCGATTACTTCTGGTTCCTCAAATGTGACTCCACCTAGTTGTGTTCCAATGATTTCTATTTCCTCGGTTCCTTGAGGTAGTTCTAGTCTCAAAGTTCGGCTCTCAGCAGTGGTTTCTATTTCCTCAAGATCAAGAAAGTCACCATCAGCAATTGCAAAGAAAGGATCGTCTTCATCACCAAATTTGGAATCAAAAAGGTCTCTGTCAAATATAATTTCAAGAGTTGCGGGGCTTGCAGTTACTTTAACTGTAAAAATTAGTTCAATTCCATCTAGATCAGCTTCAATTCCAGTAACTTCTGCACCTTCAGCGTCATATGATATGTTCATAGATTTTCCATTAATATCGACTGTAGCTGTTCCAGGAATTGCATATGCATACACAGGAAGGGCTAAAAGCAGTAAAGTTGTTACAAGTAAGGTTTTTGATATCAATCCTAGATTACCCCTCTGAGAACCTGTATTATCTTTTCTGCTATAACATTTGCGGCTAGTGACTGAGCTTCTTTTGTCTGAGCACCAATATGAGGGGTTAAAATTACATTTGGTAACATGACAAGTTTATTTCCTGTTGCAGGCTCCTTTTCAAAAACATCCAGTGCTGCTCCACCTAAATTTCCATTTTTCAAAGCATTATAGAGTGCTTCTTCATCTACAACCCCACCTCTGGATGTATTGATAATACATGCAGTTTTTTTCATCAATGATAATTTTTTGGTATTTATGAGGTGATATGTAGAATCTAACAGTGGGACATGTAGTGATACATAGTCAGAGCTTTGCAATAGTGTGTCTAAATCAGTTTTCATCAATCCGACCTCTTTTGAAAATTCTTCATCAATTGGAATTACATCATAACCAATAATATTCATATTCAGTGCTCTTGCTAATCTTCCAAGTCTTTTACCAATATTACCCAATCCTACAATTCCAAGATATTTTCCTTTAATCTCAGTTCCCATCAACTCTTTTTTTAACCATTTACCATTTCGAATTTCTCTATCTGCTCTTGGAATTTCTCTAGCTAAGGACAACATCAAACCTAAAACCTGTTCTGCTACTGCATTCATTGCCCCTTCTACTGCATTAAGTACTCGAATGTTTTTTTCTTTGGCAGCATCTAGATCAATATTATCTAATCCTACACCTACACGTGCAATAATTTTACAATTTTTTGCATTAGCTATCATCTCTTTTGTAATTGTTGTCCTACTTCGAACAATAACAATGTTAAATTCTCCAATCCTTTCATTAATTTGCTCAGGAGTAATTTCAGGGGCGTATTCTATCTTCAAACCATTTTCTTTCAAAATTTTATTTAAGATTGGATCAACCTTGTCACAAATTAGAACAGATTCATTAAAACCCATGAAGGATTCCTTTATTCACAGAATATAATCATTATGAGTTAAACTGTACCAATATAGAAAATAGAATTAATTTTTAATTAATATTAGATTTGGAACATTAGAATAAAAATAGAAAAAGTGGGGGTTAGGTACTACCTAGATTGGAGGTAGTGTTGGAACAACTTTCCATAAAGGAATTGCTCCTGCTGCTTCTATTTCGGCTGCACGGTCATCAGTATACAAACCATGTACATTTACTGCTGGGTGTGCAATACTGTTTTTACCCATTGGTGGGACAGCATCACTTGGATTACCTAGTGCATATGCATATGATGGTACGGGTTCTGTAATTACACCTGCGTTAACTAGTCTTGGGTTTAATCCAAATGGATCCCCTGCTACAAAGACTGTTGCTGCACCAGTGTAAATTGCTGCATAGTCGTGATTAACAGCTGCGTAAACGCCTGGTTCATCAAATACCAAGTCCACAATCATGTTTTGAGAACCACCAAGAGTCCATGTCTCAGTTGGTCCTGATTGAACTCTGTTACCTTGTGTAACTCTGTCCAGAATTTCGCCTACTATATGGAAGAATACGGGTTCATTTCCTTGGTTTTCAATAAAGAGTCTTACATGTTGACCGGTTTCTACATACAATAGTTGTGATTGGTATTGTTGGAGGTCTAGGCTGTTCCAAGGCTGAGCTACAAAGATGTTCTTTTTTGCATCTCCTTGAATAAGTGCGTTATGCACTTCATTTGGAACATAGCCAAATTGCATTCCATTGACAACTGTTGCAGTTTGATGATGTTGGAACATTGCTCCTGCATCATAATTGCCTTCAGGTGTAAGGTATAATTGGCTATACTCGAGTTGGAACTCCAACGCATCTGCATCATAGAATTTCTTATCTAACTTGCCGCTACCTGAGGTTTTTTCAACCATTAGTTTCTTGTATCCATTTGCTGGATCAACTATGACAATTCCGTACATGCCTGAAAGGACATGTTGGTCCATACCAACTAGACGAACACCAGAACAGTGGTATTTGAAAACTCCTGCAGATTCTGCAATATAGCAATAAGTCTTTGATTCACCAGGATTGATAGAATCAAAGTTTCCTGCAGACATTTGTGATGCATGCATGTCGTTGCCGTGACCAGTTACTTCATTATCTGGAATGGTAAGGGTCATTTTTACGACATCGCCCTGAGTTACTCTTAGGGTTGGTCCTGGAACTTGTTGGCTAAATGTCATTGCATTGTATGTTTTACCGCCCATGATAGGTAGTTCAACACTTTCACCTGTGAGGTTAAATTCAACAACATTGCGTCCAGAGTCTTCCAGTAGACTACAGTCTGTCTCTGCAAATGCTTGTGGCATTACGAGTTGTAATCCACCCATGTCTCTGATTTGCTGCATCAAATCAATGTCCGTTTGAGGAGCACCTATTGATTGCCCAGAGATTTGGGTTTGTGTGTATGTGCTTCCGAATAGCGTAGCACTAACTACTGCAACTGCTGCAATAGTAAATAACATGCTATAACGCTTATTCATTGGATGGGATCCAGACCATAGCTTATATATTAATTCCCATTATTTTCAGAAAAATTAGAAAGAAATACTGTAAAAAAGAATGAATAATAGCTGTTCATAGAGAATTTGATTTGAAATTTAGATATGATAAAGATTCCTTAGGTGAAGTAAAAATTCCATCTGAAGCCTATTATGGGCCATTTACGGCAAGAGCCATCAAGCAGTATCATGTAACAGGCAACAAAGCACATTCTAATTTAATTTCTGCATTTGTTATGATAAAGAGATCAGCTGCACTGGCTAATCTCAAAGTTGGAGTCATAGACCATAAACTAGCAAGAGCAATAGTTTTGGCATGTGATAAGATATTGCATGGTAGTTTTCATGATCAATTTGTTGTAGATGCAATCAACTCTGGTGCTGGAACAGCATTTAACATGAATACTAATGAGGTCTTAGCAAACCTTGCCCTCAAAGGTATGGGAAAAAAAATTGGGCAGTATGAGTTTCTTCATCCAAATGATCATGTAAACATGTCACAATCAAGCAATGATACGTTTCCAACTGCAATGCATGTTGCAATACTTATGAATCTTAAAAAAACTATTCCTGCACTAGAAGGTTTGATAAGAACGCTAAACAAAAAAGCAAAAGAGTTTTCAAGTTTTAAGAAAATTGGTCGAACACATCTAATGGATGCATTACCAGTTACATTAGGAAGCGAATTTGGTGCATATGCAACATCAATTATTAGAGCAAAAAAATCTATAGAGAATGCAAGTAAGGAATTGGAATATGTTGCACTAGGTGGAACAGCAGTTGGAACTGGTGCTAATGCTCCAAAAGGATACAGAAAAATTGCAATAATGGAGCTTGGAAAAATTTCCAAGCTTGCAATCAAACCTGAAAATGACATGCAGTATTCCTTACAAAGTAAATTTGCAGTAGCAAGTGTATCATCTGCGTTGCGAAACTTGGCTCTGGAGATTAATAAGCTTGCAAATGATATTAGATTAATGGCGTCAGGGCCTATTGCAGGATTATCTGAAATAGGAATTCCAGCTGTACATGCAGGCTCCTCAATAATGCCTGGAAAAGTAAATCCTTCTCTTGCAGAATGTATGAATATGATTTGTTTTAATATTATCGGAAATGATATTGCTATAGCTCATGCAGCTCAGAGTGGACAGTTTGAACTAAATGTAATGTTACCTGGTATGCTAAAATGTATTTTAGAATCGACTGATATGCTAAACAACTTTGTTCCAATATTTTCATCAAACCTGATTGATGGATTAACAGCAAATAAAGAAAAGTTACGCCAAAATATTGAAAATAGTCCAGTGATTGTGACACTACTTGCTCCAAAAATAGGATATCAGAAATCAGCAGAGATATTCAAAGAATCATTGAGAACTGGAAAAACCATACGAGAGTTAGCCATTTCAAAAAAATTACTTTCCTTAAAAGAAATTAACGTTCTTTTAGGATAACATAAGATGGCAAAAATTTGGGTAGAGTCTTACGGATGTTCTGCTAGTTTTGCAGATTCGGAGATGATTTCAGGACTAATTGTAAATGGTGGGCATACTCTGGCATCAAATTCTTTAGAATCGGATCTGAATCTCATAGTTACCTGCTCTGTAAAGGATGCTACTGCAAACAAAATGATTCATAGAATTAAAAATCTCAAAACAAAGCCACTTGTAGTAGCTGGGTGTCTTCCAAAGGCTGAAACAAAAACAGTGGAAAAAATATCTAAAAAGGCCAGCTTGATGGGTCCTAATTCAATAGGAAAAACCCTTGATATAATTAAAAAAACTTTGAATGGAAATAGAATTGTAGAGCTTGAAGACTCCGATGTATCCAAAGTCGGACTCCCTAAGGTACGACTTAACCCAATAGTGGGAATAATTGAGATCGCAAGCGGATGCATGAGTGAATGCACCTTCTGTCAAACAAAATTATCAAAAGGAGATCTCAAAAGCTATAGGATTGGGGATATTGTAAGACAGGTTACAAACGAGATTAACGACGGCTGTAAAGAGGTTTGGCTCACCTCTACTGATAATGGATGCTATGGATTAGACATTGGGGAGGACTTGGGTTCTTTGATTAATTCGGTTGCAGAGATTCCATTGGACTTTAAAATCAGAGTTGGTATGATGAATCCAATGTATATGCCAAGGATTCGTAATGGTCTTATTGATTCCTTTGAAAATGACAAAGTCTTCAAGTTTCTTCATATTCCTGTTCAGAGTGGCAGTAACAAAGTACTCAATGATATGAAACGTGGGCATACTGCCAAAACCTATACCGATCTTCTAAGCCAAATTAGAAGCAAATTTCCAGAGTTTACTATATCCACAGACATTATTGTTGGATTCCCTTCAGAAACTAAACAAGACTTTGAACAAACTATTGATTTATTAAATAATACCAGACCTGATATTGTCAATCTCTCAAGGTATAGTGCTAGGCCAGGAACTGAGGCTGCAGATTGGGAACAAATTGATGCTTTAGAAGTCAAGCGCAGAAGCAAGATAATATTTGATTTGTCTAACAAGATTTCATATGAAAACAATCTAAAATGGATAGGTTGGAAAGGACAAGTGCTATTTGATGAAAGGTCAGAGTCAGGTATACAAGGAAGGAACTTTGCCTACAAACCAATTTTTGTAAAGGAAAAAGTTGAGATTGGCCAAACATATAAGGTGGAAATCATTGGTGTCATCAATCACAGCCTTGTAGGGAAGATCGCAAGTTAAAATTTTTAGATCGAAAATTGGATTAAAGCTACGTAAGAAGGTTTTTTATCGTATTTTACAGAATAGGATGAAATGAACTTTCAGATAACAGAACCAATTCTTATCATAGGCATTGGTGGAGTTGGGTCGAAACTGGCCACACAAGCAAAAGAGTTGCTAAATTCCAAAATTCTCCTAATCAGTAATGACCAAAAAGACCTAAAATCAGATAACTCCATACTCATTTCTACCCAATCAGTGATAAATCCGTCCATTCAATTAATCAGAGGTTCAACCTACAAAGTTTCGGAAAATATTAAAAATGAGGTTTCAAAATATTCCACCATAATTATTCTGGCAAATCTAGCAGGCAAATCAGGTGCTGCAATTGCACCAGCCATATCACACTTGTGTAAAGAAGGAAACAAAAATGTTATTTCCTTTGTAATAATGCCATTCAAGTTTGAAAAAGACAGGATATTTCACGCAGGAATTTCATTAAAAAGATTACAAGAATATTCTGGCTGCACTGTAGTACTAGACAATGATGCATTACTAGACAGCAATCCAGATTTGAGTCCTCTTGCGTGCCACAATATTTCAAATAATGCAATCTTAAAGGTAATTAGTTCATTAGAAAATACATCAATTAGTGGACAGACTAGTATTATATCTACAAGCAAAGACGTTGAAAATATTGAAGACTCGCTAAAAGATTCGTTAAGGATGCTTTATGAAGATGCGCCACCAAATAGTGTAAAAAGAACTATACTCTATGTTCTTGGTGGAAATAATGTTCCTATTGGAATACTGGATACTATTACAAATATTTCAAGCAACATATTTAGTCAAGAAGGCACAAGCGTCAGTCCCTCAATTAGCTCTGCAGAAAAATCCAAAGTCGTAATGTTAGCTACCATACAGGGAGAAATTCATTTTGACAAGTATGATCCATTAGGAATTATTTCTCATGAAAACACTCTGGATTGGGAACAACCTGAATGCAGTATAGATTGTGAACTTGAATTGTATCAGTTAGAATAAAATTATTTAGATTTCTTTTTTGGTTTTGTCTTTTTACTATCAGTTTTCTTAGATTCCTTTGGTTTTGGTTCTTTAGCTTTTGCTTTTGGTTCTTTAGATTTTGGTTCCTTTGGTTTTGACTCTTTAGATTTTGGTTCCTTTGGTTTTGGTTCTTCTTTTTCTACTTCAGTTGTTTTGACTTCTTTAATCTCGCTTGCCAGTTTTTCTTTTACTTCGGTAGTTTTCTTTTCTTCTATTGGTTGTGTTACTTTCTCAACTTCTTCTTCATAAGGAGAAACTAGAATGAACCCTTCATCTGTTTTTGTCATCTTGACTCGAATTTTTCTAGGAGGATGTTTTATTCCACGTTTCCAGATTTGATGACTGAGATCTTCCTCAATTTTAATCTCTTGAGTTTTCATGTGATGTCGGGCAAACTCTTTTACCAGGTTGATTGCTCGTTTTGCCCTTTGATTATCTGGTGAAAGTAAAACTTTACCCAAGTTTATTGTATATACGCGTTCAAGTTCCTGAGACATCTAACCAACCTCTACATCTGTTGATCTCCAAGATCTTCTCTTTGGATTGGTTCGAACCGTTCTTTTAGTTTTAAGAATAACCCAAGCTGGCACAGCAGAAGCTTGTTTACGTTTTTTTAACAGTCTAATCTTTCTTGGTGCAGACTTGTGTGCGGCCATAAAAATTCAGGCGAGTCTAGCTCTTTTTAAATGAATCTCAAAGAGATAAACGATTTACAAGATGTTTTAAGATTCTTGCAGAAGCACCCCATACTATTTTGTTCTTGTAAGTAAATGTGTACATCTCTTGAAGCGATTGATGATTTGGGTCAGCATCATCATCCATGCTTTGCAATAAAGGAACTAAGGGAATATTGAGAATTGACGCTACTTCGGAATTTGGTTTGGGTTTTTGGATATTATCAAGCAAGCAAACAAATGGAGTAATTGCATATCCTGAATTTAGAGTCTGGACATTTTCTAATTGACCAATTATTTTATTTCTTGGTATGCTCAAACCAATTTCTTCCTTTGTTTCACGAAGGGCGGTATCTAGCAAATCATTATCATCTTCTGTCCATTTTCCTCCTGGAAAAGCAATTTCTCCTGCATGATTGTTTAGGTGTTTTGATTTTTCAATCATCAATATTTTTGGTTCTATTCCATAAATAATTACAAGTACAGATGATAGCTTTGTTTTTCCATCAGCTTTGGGTTCAGGAAATATTTTACTAGATAACTGAGCCTTGAGGAAATTTGTATCCATGTTACTATAAAGTCATCACTATGTTATTGATTTTATCCTTCAAAGGTTTTAATCAAGTAAATTTGAAACCACATTAATGGCTTTACGATATGAAATTAATCCACCTAAAATTATTCAAGGTTCGAATTTATCACATGAAGAGATCATCAAATTATTAGACAAAGTAAAACATAGAATTGCTGAAATCAGTACTAGTTGTAATGGAATTCACTTTACAGATTCTGTTTTAGGAATTCCAAGAATTTCGCCTGTAACTACTGGAAAGTTTATTCGAAAACTAAATCAGAAAATTGAGATCACAGTTAGTCTACGTGTAAGGGACAAGAATCTTACTTCACTTGCTAAATTAATGGAAGATATTGTATCAGCTGGACTGGATGGCGTATTGATTCTAAAAGGAGACGCATCACCAGATGAACAAAAAGATTCAGGATTGGTTCCAAGTCAGGTTGTAAAACATTTTAATGAATTAGGATATGGAAAAAAATTAGATTTGTTTCTGTCCTTGCCAAGTAAACCTGATTTTAATAAAATTCAAAAAAAGATTGAAGCAGAGCCTACAGGATTCATTACTCAAGTCATTCATTCGATAGACGAAGTCACTAGAATAGTTGACAAGCTAAAACCGTGTGGGTTTAAAATAATCCCATGCATATTATTGCCATCTGAAAAAAATAAAAAATCAGCTAAACTTTTACAATTGGATTGGTCAGAATACAAAAACTCAATTGAAGATTTCATAAGGAAAGTTCATAATATTACGGAGGATGTGTTAATTACATCCCCTAATGATTTCAACAGCGCAAAAGAAATTCTAGGTAAATTATAGAACAAAATATTCTGCGTGAGAATGATGAACAACTATAGCTGCTGTGGATTGCTCTGGTATTATTTGACCCAATTCGGTAAGTGTCATTCCAGACTTTTCAGGTTCTAATAATTTCCAAACAAGTCTGTGTTGCATCACATCAGGGCAACTTGGGTATCCCCAGCTATATCTAAGACCACGTTTGTCACCTATGTTTAATTCTGATTTTATTTTTCTATTAACCCACTCAGCCATGGCCTCTGCAAATTCAACTGCTAATCCATGTAGATAGTATGCATCTGTATACTTGTCTTGTTTATTCCATTGCTCAATTATCTTGGATACTCGTGTTCCTACTGTAACAGATTGAAATGCAACGATATCATCTTCTCCAAAGTAATCTGTAAGACAAAGATGTTTGCTCTTAGACGATCTTGGAAACTCGAAGACTATTCTTTCACCACTTGGATGTTCTACTTCTAAGTTTCCATTTTTATTGTGACATTTGAAATATCCATAAACAGATTGTGGCTCAAAAAGATGTTCATCTCGTACACGTTTTTTCCATTCTTCAAGTAATTGTTCATGATCATCCTCTGAATCTTTTCCTGCTTTACCACGAAGGCCCCATGACAATTTGAATAAAGATTTTTTGTCAATTAATTTCCAAATTTCTTCGATGTCAGTTTGTTTTGGCTCGAGGCGAATAGGGATTCCAATAGTTGGAGCAACAGGTGGTGTCACAGGTTTTATTCCACTGTGAGGTAGACTTGAAGAGTCTTCTTTTTCTTTTGAGGTTTCTTTCCATTGCTCTAATCTTTCTCTCCATTTTTTTATAAGGGCGTCTTTTTCTTCTGAAACAAGCCTGTCCATCGTCTTTAGTCCTTCAAACATTGTGTTACAGTAGAAAACTCCAGATTCGTATATTCCACCTTCCTTTGCAATTCTGTTAATGTAGTTACTGTTAATTGCTGCTCCCCCGCACAAAACTGGAATGTTCAAGTTTGTTTTTCTTGCGTGTTCTACAAAAAATTGCATTTGTTTTGATGTGGATACAAGTAAAGCAGATAGTCCTATGGCATCGGGGTTTACTTCGTTGATTTTCTCAAGAAATTTTTGTAATGGAACCTGCTTTCCAAGATCATATACAGTGTATCCATTATTTTCAAAAATTGTTTTTACTAGATTCTTTCCAATATCATGAACATCTCCATATACGGTTCCCAATACCAGTTTGCCTTTGCTTATTCCTTCTTCTTTTAGAAGATATTTTTCAAGCTCAACTACAGCAGCCTTCATGCATTCTGCAGACTTTAACACAAATGGCAAGATAAGCTCGCCTGCTCCAAACTTGTCGCCTACCTCTTTCATGGCTGGAAGTAAATCTTCGTTAAGTGTTTTTATTGCACCCACATGTGTTTTTTCCTTAGATACATCAAGAATTAGAATCCCGTTTTTTTCTTTGAGTAAATCGGTTTTAGAAATTTTTTCTGCGATTGCTACAACTACATCTTTTTCTATACCATCCTTGAGTCTATTGACTATTCTAAAGTTAGATTTTTTTCCTGCACTCCAAGTAGGATCAATGTAGACCTTTTTTGTTGCAGTATCAGATTGAGCACCTGTTTTTTCAAAATATGTAATTAGTTCTGAAAGGGCACTTGGATGTTTATTGAAAATAAGATCTTCTGCTAGCTTTTTTTCTTTATCGTCTATTTCTCCATATGGAAAAATCTCTTTTGCATTTACAATGGCACTATCGAGGCCTGATTTTACCGCATGGTACAAGAAAACTGAATTGAGGATTTTTCTTGCATATGGGACTAGCCCAAAGCTGATATTGCTCAAACCAAGGACGGTAAAAGAATTTGGAAGATTTTCTTTAACCAGTTTAATTCCTTCTAGAGTATTTTTTCCTGCATCTACAAATTCAGCTTCTCCCGTAGCTAAAGTAAAAGTTAGAACATCAAAAATAAATTGCTCTGGTTTTAATCCATACTGTTTCCCTGTATCAAGTAAAAGTTTTGCTGTTTCTAGTTTTTCTTGAGGTGTCTTTGCCATTCCTTTAGGGCCAATACATAAAGCAATAGCTGGAACTCCATATTTTGCCATTAATGGTGCTAATTTTTTAAAACGAGTGCCATCCCCTTCAAGATTAATTGAATTAATTATTGGTTTACCAGGAATCTGTTCTATTGCAGCTTCAATCACATCAGGATCTGTAGAATCAATAACTAGTGGTGCGTCAACTTCTAAGCTGATTTTTTTTACAAGTTTTACCATAAACTCTTTTTCATCAGCACGTTCAGTTGTTGCAACACATACATCAAGACAGTGTGCGCCTTCTTCGACTTGTGATCTGGCTAGATCAACTAGGCCGTCATAATCATCATTTAATACGAGCTGTTTTGCTTTACGAGAACCTTGTGTATTTATCCGTTCACCAATAATTAGTGGGGGAGGTAACTGTTGGAGCTCAACTGCCTTTAGTGCTGAACTTACTCTGGGGGTACTCAATGTAATCAATTATTCCGATTTTTCTAAATACTTAACCCCAACTGGATTAAGCTTTTTCATCAATTACTTTCCTGAGTGCAGCTATATGTTGTGGATTTGTACCACAGCATCCACCTATTATTCTGATTTTTCCATATTTTGAAATGAAATCTTTTAAGGTCTTTGCCATTTCGGCTGGAGTCATTTTGTATTCTGCTTTGCCCCCAACATTTTCAGGCATTCCTGCATTTGGTACGACAAGCAATTTGTGTTCATTTTGATCATTTAGCCATCTAATACTAGGAGACATTTCAATTGGGCCTGTAGAACAATTCAATCCAAAGACATCAATTCCCATATCTGCAACTGTAGTATATGCAGCTTGGATATTTGTTCCAAGCAGCATCTTTCCATATTTATCCAAAGTAGTATTTGCAATAATTGGAATTATTTTTCCTGTCTTTTTTATCGCATTGTGACATGCCTCAATTGCTAGCTTTACTTCTAAGATGTCTTGGCTTGTCTCAATTAATAAGGCGTCAACTCCACCAAGGATTAGACCTTCAGCTTGGAGCTCAAATGCCTCTCTTATTTGGTTTAGTGATATTTGCCCAAGTGCAGGATCGTTTGAGCTTGGCAAATATCCAGTAGGACCCATAGAACCAATAACATATCTTGGTTTGTCAGTAAATTCACTAGCCACTTCTACTGCAAGCTTTGCAATTTTTTTATTAAACTCTACAGTTTGGTCTCCAAATCCATATTCGTCAAGCTTTAGCTTGTTAGAGCCAAAGGAGTTTGTTTCAATGCAGTCAGCACCAGCCTCAAGATAACTTCGATGAATCTTTTTTATCCATTCAGATCTTGTGAGAACCAGACCATCATTGAAACCGTCTTTACCATCAGGAAAATCTTCTGATTTGGGATTTAATTTTTGAATCTCTGTTCCCATTGCTCCATCAAAAAGGAGAATCCTTTTTCCAAGTGCTTCTAAAAATGATTCTTTTTTTGTCAAATCTATAACTCATATTAGATTATTTTCAAGTTTAATTTATTTGCAAAGTGCATCAATTTCACATTTGTGTGAATTTCTAAGCTAGTTTTTTCTTATGGAATTTGTTTTAGCCCCTTTTCTTCTAAAACTTCATTGAGTAGTTTCAGATCATATATTTTTGAAATGTCTGGTCGAGTATCTCCCAGAAATCCAATGTCAAATGCATCATTAGCTGACTTGAAAAGAGATTCCTTAACAGGATCATATGTTATCTCCATTCTTGAAAATGCTTCTTGAAATTCATCTACAGGAATTGTCTTACCTGTAAGCTTTTCTAGTTCTGTATTAAAAACGCTGAAAGACTCTTCCTTGTTTTGATTTATCCATTGGGTTTGCTCTACATGTACAGCAAGTAACTTTTTTATTACATCTGGATGATTTTGTAAATATTTTGTGCTAGCTATGACATGTGCAGTTACAAACTTTCCTTCTGGCCACAAGTCACGCTCATCAAGAAAAATTCTCCCATTTGCTTCTTTGACTAGTTTTGCTCCCCAAGGTTCTGGTATCCATGCGCCATCAATTTCTTTTTTTATCATCAAAGTTAGAATATCAGCATTCTTTGCTGGAATCACTTGTACATTGCCACCATTTTCGGTAGTTTTGTATCCATTAGCAAGTAAATATGCTCTTAATGCAACATCCTGAGTGTTACCAAGTTGAGGTGATGCAAATTTTTTGCCAGCAAAATCATCAATTGATTTTATTTCTGCATCAGTTCTAATTACAAAAACTGCTCCTCCGCTTGCTGCGCCAGCAATTATACGCAGAGCTTCACCGTCAGATTTTATGTAGCCGTTTATTGCAGGATTTGGACCTACATAAGCAACATCTATTTGATTTGCAAATAATGCTTCAATGGCTGATGGGCCAGCGTTAAAGATCTGTGTTTCAACTTTCACATCATCTAATGCTTTTTGAAAATCCCCATTTCCTAGTCCTATGACTGCTTGTACATGATTTATGTTTAGAAAATATCCTATCCTTACAACATCGCCAGTGGTAGTCGTATCATTTAGTGAAAAAAAAGAATCTGAATTTGAAACTAGTGAAACTGTTATTACGGCAGCAATTATCGCTCCTGCTATTGCAAATTTTATTTTTGGGTTCATTGGTTATCTTTCGCTACTCAAGCCCCATCTTGATCTTACTTTTTCTTCCACCTTAAACAACAATAGCCTGTCAACTAACAGACCAATTGTAAATATGGTAATCATGGTAGCAATTATTATCGCCATGTCAATGAGCTCTCTTCCAACTGACAAAATATGACCTAATCCAACTATTGACATAAGTATCTCTGCACCTATGATTGCATGCCAGGCAAATGACCAGCCCTGTCTTATTCCAATAATTAGTGATGGAGTTGCAGCAGGTATTGTAAGGTGCAAGAAAAGTGAAAGTCCTTTAGCACCCATATTTCTTGCTGCATCAATATAGATTAGAGGAATGTTTCTGACGCTGCTATAAGTTGAGATTGTAATAGAGAAAATTGAACTCATTATTACCACAAACAGGATTCCTGCATCATTGAATCCAATTAATAAAATTGAAAATGGTACCCATGCAATGCTAGGAAACGACAAAAGGCCAGCAGAAAAAGAACTCATTGTTTTGCCAAATCCTTTGAACTTTATCATTGCTAGTCCTATTGCAGTTCCAAGTGCAATAGAAATTAAAAATCCAACAACTAGTCTTCCTAAAGTTATACCTATGCTCTTGAGTAATGTATAATCCAAAATAATATCAGCAAAGGATTCTGCAACCATAGCTGGAGATGGCAGTGACACCTTTGGCCAAATTCCTAAAACAAATACAAGCTGCCAAATCCCAATAAACACAGCTAAAAACAATACTGCATTAGCAACATCATGTAGATCAAGTTTCATGATTTATTTTTGCTACCTGCCTTTACTTCTGGTTTGAGCTCTTTCATTACATTTTGCTGAAATTTAACTAAATTTTGATCTTCGACAAGACGTGGTCGACGGTAATCAATGACAATCTCTTTTTTTACTACAGATGGCCTGTTGCTAAAAACTACGACTTTGGTGCCTAAAACTACAGCCTCTGCAACATTGTGTGTAACAAAAATTATTGTTTTTTTGGTTCTTTCCCAAATCAATTGCATTTCAACTAAAAGTAAATCTCTTGTTTGTGCATCCAATGCTGCAAATGGCTCATCCATTAAAAGTACATCAGGATCCATTGCCAATGCTCTTGCGATAGCAACTCGTTGTTTCATACCAGTTGAAAGTTGATAAGTGTAAGAGTTTGCAAACTTTGTAAGTTGCATCATATCTAGATATCTTGACGATATTTCACTTCGCTCATTTTTTGGAACACCTGCCATTTTTAGTCCAAACTCTACATTGTCAGATACAGTTAACCAAGGAAATAGTGCTCCCTCTTGAAAAACTAAAATTCGTTCAGGACTAGTTGTTGTAACTGGTTTGCCATCAAAGAATACTTCGCCTTCCTCTGGAGCCTCTAGACCAGAGACGATCCTCAAAAATGTTGACTTGCCACATCCTGATGGGCCTACAATGCAGACGAATTCTCCATCCTCTACCTTGAGATTAATTCCATCTAGTGCCTTTATCCGATGAGTTTCATGCTGAAAGTATTTTTGGATATTTTTTACCTCAAGTTTTGTCAAATGAAAACCTCCTATACGTTCGTAAAATTCGCATAAAACAGCGTTATAAAAGTTGCATAAAAAATGATCGGATTTTAGCTCAAGCTAGTATGAAAATTTCGTTGGAAAAAAATGAGATTTTTTGCCACTCTAGAAATTTGGGCAATTCCAAACCTAACAACACAAAAAATAAAAGCACGCTGGAACTGTCACTGAACTGCCGTATGAAACAAAAAGCAATACTTGCATTTTCAGGAGGACTGGATACATCCGTTGTGGTAAAATATCTCCAAGAAAAACACAACATGGATGTAGTTACTATTACAGTAGATGTTGGACAAGGAGATAATCCAAAAGCAATAGCAGCTAAAGCAAAAAAACTTGGAGTAAAAAGGCATTATCATATAGATGCAAAAAAAGAATTTGTAACAAATTACATTTTTCCATCAATTAAGGCAAATGCCTTGTATCAAAAAAAATACTGTCTTGCCACTGCACTGGCTCGACCATTAATTGCAAACAAGGTTTTAGAGGTTGCAAAAAAAGAAAAAGCAGACGCACTTGCACATGGTTGTTCTGGAAAAGGAAATGATCAAGTCAGGTTTGATATTACAATGCGTGCTGGCTCTAATCTTCCAATTATTGCCCCCATAAGGGATTTGAATTTAGACAGGGAGACTGAACTAAAGTTTGCACATAAACATGGAATAAAGATTGACACTGTAGCAAAAAAATTCAGCATTGATCAAAATCTTTGGGGAAGGGCAATCGAGGGCGGAGTACTAGAGGATGCATTCAAAGAGCCTCCTGATGATACATTTATCTGGGTCAAGATAAAAAATTTACCTTCAAAGCCATCCTATCTTGAAATAAAATTTGAACGAGGAGTTCCTGTATCAGTAGATGGAAAAATAAAAAATCCTGTACAATTAATTGAATACATTAACAAAAAAGCAGGTGCTGCTGGGGTTGGAATTGTAGATCATATTGAAGACAGGGTAGTTGGAATAAAATCACGCGAAGTGTATGAGACGCCTGCAGCAACTTGCCTTATAGAAGCTCACTCTGACTTGGAAAAAATGGTTCATACAAAACACCAAACAAAATTCAAATCTATTGTAGATAACGAGTGGTCATGGTTAGTTTATTCTGGTCTTTGGCAAGATCCTCTCAGGAGGGATCTAGATTCATTTATCGATCAAACCCAAAAATATGTAACCGGTACTGTAAAAATCAAGTTATACAAGGGAAGTTTACGAGTAGTTGGACGAAAATCAAAGTATTCTTTGTACAGTAAAGACATTGCAACATATGGAAAAGGCTCTACTTTCGATCAAAAATTAGCTAAAGGTTTTGTTGAATTGTGGGGAATGCAGTCAACAGAAGCTAATAAATTACAAGACAATAGGTGAATTGAATCATTGAACTGCCCTGAATGTGATGGAAATATCAACATCCCTGATGACGCCTCAGTTGGAGAGATAGTCTCCTGTCCTGATTGTGGAGCTGACTTTGAAATTTCAAAAAAAGATGGTTCAAACGTCAAATTAAAACAAGCAGAAACTGTAGGCGAAGATTGGGGAGAGTAATTGTCAAAAGTTTGTATCGTTTTTGACCGACTCAGATCGGAAGAAAAGATGCTAGAAAAACAAGCAATGGAGCTTGGTCATCATGCAAATATGCTTGATGCCAAAATTACTCGGTTTGACACCGACAGTAAAAAAAGTGATTATGATTTTGGCGATGTGGTATTAGAGAGGTGCGTAAGCTACTTTAGAGGACTACATTTTACTGCGTGTCTTGAATTCATGGATATTCCAGTAATTAACAAATTTGATGTTGCAAGTAAATGTGGAAATAAGCTTATCATGTCACTGGTTTTGAAAAAAAATAATGTTCCCACTCCAAAGACATACTTTTCTTTTTCAGCAGATGCTGCTAGGGAAAATATTGTTGATGTGGGATATCCGCTTGTTTTAAAACCAGTTATTGGAAGTTGGGGAAGGGGGGTCATGCCTCTCAAGGACAAAGATACGGTTGATGCGATATTTGAGATGCGTGAGCTAAGTGATGGGCCACATGACAGAATTTATTATCTTCAAGAGTTGATCAAGCGACCTCCAAGAGACATTCGAGTGATTACTGTTGGTGAACGGGTAATAGCTGCAATGTATAGAAAGTCGTCTGGTGGTTTTAAAACAAATATTGCACTAGGTGCTGACCCGGAACTGTGTAAAATTACAAATGAGTTAGAAGATGTTTCGGTAAGGGCATCACAAGCAGTTGGCGGTGGGATATTAGGCATAGATCTCATGGAAGATGAGAAAAAAGGCCTAGTAGTTCATGAAGTAAATAATACCGTCGAGTTTAAGGGGTTATCAAAAGTTGCTAAAATCAATATTCCAAAAGAAATGGTCAAGTTTGCCTTAAATTCGGCTAGGAAATAAATTACACCAAATTACGAGGAGGATATCAATGAAGGTAGGAATTGTAGGTGCATCAGGTTATGTTGGAGGCGAGGTATTACGTCTCCTTGTCAGTCACCCCAAAGTCGAGATTGCAATGGTAACATCTAGACAATATGTTGGTGAGTACTTGCATCGGATTCAGCCAAGCTTGAAAGGGTTTACTGATCTTACCTTTTCTGAGCTTGATTATGAAAAAATGTCAGACAGGTGTGATTTGGTTTTCACAGCTGTGCCACATGGAACCGCAACTGAGATTGTCAAGGCTCTATATGACAGAGGAATGAAGATAATTGATCTTAGCGCAGATTATAGACTACACAATCCTGAAGATTACCAAAAGTGGTATGGGTGGGAACATCCTCATCCAGATTATTTGGCAAATTCTGTCTTTGGAGTTCCAGAAATTCATAGAGAACAAATTAAAAAGGCACAACTAGTTTCATGCCCTGGATGTATGGCAGTCACATCATTACTTGCTCTATATCCATTGATTACAAATAATCTTATTGATACTGAGCATATTGTAGTTGATTCAAAGATTGGCTCGTCTGGTGCAGGTGCTGGAACGGTATCTGGAACGCATCATGCAATGAGGTCGGGTGTGATAAGGCCATACAAACCTGCAAAACATAGACATACTGGAGAAATTGAGCAAGAGCTTAGCGAAGCTGCTGGAAAAAAGATCAAAGTGTCCATGAGTCCTCACGCAGTTGATATAGTCAGAGGAATCCTCTGTACAAATCATACATTTCTTACTAGAGAAGTTGATGAGAAGGAAGTGTGGAAGATGTATCGCGATAAATACAAGGATGAACATTTTATTAGATTAATCCGCGATAAAAAAGGATTTTACAAATTCCCTGATCCAAAGTTTGTGGTTGGCTCTAACTTTTGTGATATTGGGTTTGATCTTGATCCTGACAACAATAGACTGGTTGCATTATCAGCGTCAGACAATTTAATGAAAGGTGCAGCAGGCTCGGCAATACAAAACATGAATGTAATGTCAGGGTTCAATGAGACAGAAGGAATTATGTACTCACCACTGACGCCAGTATAGATATGATTACAATCAAAATTGGGGGAAGCGTAGTAGATAACTTACATCCTTCAACAATTTCTGACATTAAAAAAATTGTAAAACAAGAAGGCGTTGTTCTAGTTCATGGTGGAGGAAAGGAGGTCACTAAAGTTTCTGAAGCGCTAGGAAAAAAACCAGAGTTTGTTGTATCGCCAAGCGGAATAAAGAGCAGATATACTGACAAAGAAACAGCAGAAATTTTTACCATGGTAATGTCAGGCAAGATAAACAAAACAATAGTTCGAATGTTGCAAAAAAAGGGAATCAATGCCATAGGACTCTCTGGTGTTGATGGAAAAATAATTCAGGCTGAGAGAAAAAAGAAGCTTCTCATTGTTAATGAAAAGGGCAGAAAACAGGCAATCGATGGAGGATATACAGGCAAAATAACGGACGTCAATGCGCCACTTGTACAATCCCTTCTCAAGCAGGGTTATACACCAGTAATATCGCCTATTGCAATAAGCGAAGAGTCAGACTTTCTAAATGTTGATGGCGATAGGGCAGCTGCCTATGTAGCTGGAAAGATTCAAAGTGACAAAGTTTTGTTCCTAACAAATGTTGACGGATTGTTAATTGATAAGAAATTGGTAAAAAATCTCACTCTTGCTGAAGCAAAGGAGATAAGACCAAAGATTGGATTTGGAATGGAAAAAAAGATCCTAGCTGCAACAGAAGCACTAGACATGGGAGTAAAAGAGGCATTGATTGCAAACGGGCAAAAAGAAAATCCTATATCATCAGCTATCGCTCATGAAAATTGTACGGTAATTAAAAAATGACTGAAGAGCAATACATGGGAAATTTGTATCAAAAGTTTCCCGTTACGATAGAAAAAGGCAAAGGGGCTCATGTTTGGGATATCTATGGAAAAGAGTACATTGACTGTATGGGTGGATATGGGGTAGCACTAGTAGGACACCGAAACGACCGAGTAGTAAATGCAATAAAATCACAACTGGAAAAAATAATTACTGTTCATAGCTCACTATACAACAAGACAAGAGAGGAATTTCTTGAAAACTTGATAAGAATTGCACCAAAGGGTTTGTCTCAAGTTCATCTTAACAATAGTGGTACAGAAGCTGTAGAGGCTGCAATAAAGTTTGCAAGAAAATTTACTCATAAAAAAGGAATGGTTGCAATGAATGGCTCATACCATGGAAAATCAATGGGTTCGTTATCACTTACCTTTAATCCAAAGTATAGAAATGAATTTCAACCTCTAGTAGAGAAGGTTTCATTTTCTCCGTTTGGAGACATTGACGCATTACGCTCAACGATTGATGATGATACTGGCTTTGTAATTTTAGAACCTATACAGGGAGAAAGCGGTATTCATGTAGCTCCTGATGGATTTTTACAAGACGTTAGAAAACTTTGTGACGAAAAAGAAATCCTTCTTGTTTTTGACGAAATTCAGTCTGGATTTGGTAGAACAGGACGAATGTGGGCATCAGAGCACTGGAATACAACACCAGACATAATGTGTCTTGCAAAAGGAATTGCCGGGGGAGTACCAATGGGTGCGACATTAGTAAGACCAGATATTCTAGCTTGCATGAAAAAAGGTGAACATTCATCTACGTTTGGTGGTAATCCACTTTCTTGTGCTGCAGGAATAGGCGCCATCCAAGCATTAACAAAAGATGGATTAATTGAGAATGCACAAAAGATGGGGATAGTATTTCAAGAAGGATTAGAGCGACTAAAAAATAAACATAAAATAATTCGTGAGGTTCGAGGAAAAGGCCTCATGATTGGAGTAGAATTAAAGTTTGAGGTAAAGGATGTTCTTATGGCCGCAATACAAAATGGTGTATTGTTATTATACTCTGGCAGAAACATCATAAGGCTTTTGCCTCCTCTCGTTATAACAAAGGAAGACATCTTGAAGGTATTAGATATATTGGATATGTTACTAGAGGAAGAGGAGAAAAGAAAAAATGTATAGAGATAAAACTGATGAAAAAATAATAGAGTTTTTGAGAAATGATTCAAGAGAATCATTTGTAGATATTGGAAAAAAGCTAAAGCTGTCAGAATCTGCAGTAAGACGTAGAGTAAAAAATTTAGTTGATAGTGGAACGATAAAAAAATTTACAATTGAAATTGGTGAAGGAAATACAACTAGCGCATTTGTATTGATCTCAGTAGAGTCATCTATTGATACATCAAAGGTTTCATCAAAGATTAGCAAATTACCAGGAGTTAAAACAGTATATGAGATTACTGGGCAATACGATATTACGGTAATCATCACTGCACAAAACATTAATGAGATTAATGCATGCATAGATGCACTACGAAAGGTGCCTGGTGTTACTGACACTAATAGTGTGATAATTTTAAGAACAGTTACATAAAACGAGATTCGGCTAGAAATTTTTTAAATCTACTAATATAGAACCATATTCATCAAATTTCGACGATATTAGTACGGATATGTTTATATTCTATGTTTTTTACACCTAAATTCGCAATGGATGATCCGAATTACTATGCAAACATATACAATGCATATGACAAAAAACCAAGAAAGATACGTGTGCTAGATAGCACTCTACGTGAAGGAGAACAGCACCCAGGAGTATCCTTTACCAACAAACAACGAATACAGATTGCATGGATGCTTGATTATTTTGGAGTAGACCAAATTGAGATCTCACCAGTTGTGTCCAAAGATCATTTTGAGGCTACTAAAACAATCATTAAACAGGGTTTGAAGGCTGATATTGTTTCACATGGAAGAGCACTAAAAGAAGACATTGACATATCTCTCAAATGTGATGCAAAGTGGGTTGCAGCTTATCTTGGAATTTCAGACATTCATCTCAAAGATAAATTAAGAATCACTCGAGAAGAAGCGCTAAGACGTTCGGTAGAAACTATTGAATATGCAAAATCACATGGTTTAAAGATTAGATTTACTGTAGAGGATGGAAGTAGAGCTGACCCAAAGTTTTTGCTACAAGTTTGCAAAGCCATTGAAGAGGCAGGAGTAGATAGAATTAGTTTACCTGATACGGTTGGAATATTGCGACCTCGAGGAATGTATAATTTTGTACAAACCGTTCGCAAAGAAATTGATATTCCACTAGATGCTCATGTTCATAATGATATTGGCTTTGCACTAGCCAATGCGTTTGCTGCGTGTGATGCAGGAGCTGATCAAATACATACCACTATTGACGGTATTGGAGAAAGAACAGGAATTCCTTCCCTTGCAGAAACAGCAATTGCACTTACCTATCTGTATAAATCACCAAATGATTTTAGACTAGACATGCTAATGGATCTTTCACGACTAATTGAGCAGTACACCAAAATCAAACCATATGATTCCAAACCAATAGTTGGTTCTACTGCATACAAACACAAAGCTGGAACTCATCTGGCTGCAATACTTAGGAACCCTGCAGCTTACGAGCCCATTCCTCCAAGCGTGGTAGGAAATAGACGAAGAATAGTTTTTGGCGAATTGGCTGGAAAAACTGGTGCTGCCTACCTTATGTCGCTCTTAGGACTCCAAAAAGATGATAAAGGTGCCAAAGAGGTAGCCTTGGGGCTAAAGAACCTCCGAATGGGGGATTTAATAGAAATTCCTCTAGAGGATAGGCTTGAAAGAAAGATAATTAATGACAAAGAAGGGATCAAGGAGAGAGAATAAAATGACTAACTGTCCTGAATGTGATGCAAAGATCTCTATTCCAGGCGATGCTCTGGAAGGCGAAATTATAACCTGCCCGGATTGTGGGGCAAGTTTTGAGCTAATTAAAGGAGATGGGGGGTTTACACTAAAGCCTGCGCAGACAGTTGGCGAGGACTGGGGGCAGTGACCTCAAAAATTTCTGTTCTCTATGATACCATCCGTTGGGAAGAAAAGGCTCTATTAGAAGCTGGTAAAAAAAAGAACGTAAACCTTGAGATGGTAGACTGTAAAAAATTATCTTTAGACCTTGATAAGAATTCTGAACAGTATGGAACGGTTTTACAAAGATGTGTAAGTTATTACAGAAATCTTCATTCTACTGCTGCACTAGAGGGATTGGGAGTAAATGTCATCAATAGTCTCAACACAGGAATTTTTGCAGGAAATAAACTATTCACACATATGTTACTACAAAAACATGGTATTCCAACTCCTTTTGCTTTTGTAGCATTTTCAATGGAAGCAGCACTAGAAACGCTTGAAAAACATGGCTATCCCCAAGTAATCAAGCCCACAATAGGCAGTTGGGGAAGGATGATCTCCAAAATTAATGACACAGATTCTGCAGAGGGAATTTTAGAGAGTAGAGAAAAGATGTATCCAATTTATCAAGTACATTATTTGGAGGAATTTGTAAAGAGACCTCCTCGAGACATTAGAGCAATTGTGATAGGCGATAAGGTAGTTGCTGCAATTTACAGAAACTCGGGAGATGGTTCTTGGAAAACCAACATGGCCTTGGGCGGAGTTGCTGAACCATGTAATGTATCTAATGAAATGGAAGAAATATGTATAAGGGCAAAAAATGCAGTGCAAGGACAAATAGTAGGAGTTGATTTGATGGAAAGTAAAGACAGTGGATTGGTAGTTCATGAAGTAAACAATACAACGGAATACAAGAACACAGTTAGAGTCTGTGATGTAGATGTTCCGTCGCTAATGATAGATTTCGCAGTAAATTCTTCCAAGTAAAAAATTGAACAACAGCTCTTTTACAGTTACTCCAAGGTTTTGCGTAAAGATGCTTGAGAAGGCACTTAGGCTGTACACGCCTTCTCTTAGCGAAAAGCCCATGGCTGAATTTCTTGCAGACAAGTGTGACGATCTTGGTTTTGATAATATACGAATTGATGAAGTTGGTAATTTGATTGCAACAAAAGGTTCAGGCCATCCTAGAGTTCTACTTTGTGGGCACATGGATACAGTACCTGGGAAGATTAAGGTACGAAAGGAAGGCGATTTGCTATATGGAAGAGGAGCATCAGATGCAAAAGCGCCATTAATGGCAATGCTATTTGCTGCAGCGTCTATTCACAACAACAATGGAACTGTAATTTTTGTTGGAGCAGTAGACGAAGAAGGAAATGCAACAGGGATTAAGAATCTTGTAAAAAATAAACCAGAGCTTGATTATGCTATTTTTGGAGAGCCAAGTGGCCTAGATCAAGTTACAATAGCATACAAGGGTCGTATTGCGATTAATCTTAAAGTAAATGTTGGCAACAGTACCCATGCAAGTGCGCCATGGCTTGCAAAAAATGCAATTGAAGAGTCGATGATATTTACTAGTGAGCTGAAAAAAACCTTAGAGTCTGGACAAGAAGTTAAGAAAAAAGGAATGTTGCTTACAGCAACTGTAACTGAAATTAAAGGTGGTACTAGTCACAATGTAACACCAAAGGAATGTGATGTAATAATTGACATTAGAATTCCAGTTGACATGAATTGTAAAATGGTTGAAGAAAAAATATCTGCGTCAGTGCAAAAAATTTCAAAAATGCGAGGGGTTGAAGCTTTTCATTCAATATTAGATGAAACAGAACCGTTTGAAGCACCCCACAACTCTCCTCTAGTTAGAGCATTTACACTTGGAATAATGGAAGTCGAACACACAAGACCTGCGCTGATTCGAAAAACAGGAACAGGAGACATGAATGTAATAGGAAATCAGCTAAACATTCCAGTGGTAACCTATGGTCCAGGTGATCCTCATGCATCACATAGTATAGATGAAAAAGTATCAATGGATGAGTATCTACGTGGAATCGAAGTTCTAAAAAGCACATTACACCATTTAAAAAGACTACACGATAGAACAAAATAATGCTGTGGTTTGTAGGGCTTGGTATTTCTGGTATAGAATCAATTTCCATTGAAACAAAAAAACTGCTAGAACGTGCTGATGTTGTATACTTGGAACAGTTTACGAGTCCCCTGAGCAAATCAGAGCTAACCAAAATCAAAAAGATCGTAAAAGGTGAATTCAAAATTGGAAAAAGATGGATGGTTGAAGACGGCAAGGAAATTCTAAAAAATGCAAAGAAAAAAAATGTGGTACTAGTAACTTATGGAGATCCTTACATCGCTACTACACATATAGAATTACGAACCAGAGCAATTCAAGAAAAAATTAAAACAAAGACCATCCATGCGGCATCTTCAATTACAGCTCTTGTTGGTGAATGCGGTCTTCATTACTACAAAATTGGACGAATTGTTACAATAATGAATGATCCAAAAGCCCTAACTACTCCATATTATACAATATACAATAATTCATTATCAGGCTCCCATACTATTTTGCTCTTAGAGTATAATCAGGATTCAAAATTTTTTCTTGACCCTGCTGATGCTCTTTCATATTTGTTACAGATAGAAAAAGAACAAAAAAGAATGGTTATTTCTTTATCGACTTTTGCCATAGTTGTGTCACGAATAGGTTTTAAAAACCAGGCTATCGTGGCAGGAAAAATTTCTAGTCTACTTGAGAAAAATTTTGGCAAACCACCCCATACAATAATAATTCCTGGTGGACTACACTTTACAGAAACAGATGCGCTCAAAGTTTTAGTAAAATGTATTGATGAACCTTTTGATAATTCAAAAAATATCAAAAAAATTTCAAAACAGATGCTTGAAAGATATGTTCCTATGATTAGAAAGGCCCTAGAAGAAATTTCCCCACATTACAAAAATTCAAAAGAATTCCAAAATGTTCTAGAAAATGCACAATCATATATTGAAGATGCAGAAAAATTCCTCGCTGAGGGAAAAGATGAGGTGGCTATTCTAATTATAGGATATGCGGATGGGCTAGTGGATGCCTTACGAATAGCAAAAGGCCTAGAACCAACAACATAAACTATAACGATGAATTAAAAAAGAGAGAGAAAGGTGTTATGATAGTTGGATATACTAGAGAAGACCATATTATCGACTATCTTTGCATGTTCGCTTACCAATGATAGTGTAGTAGAGAACATTAAGAAAAAAAAATCCATACCAGAAGATTACATAAATTCAAAACTTGAGAATCTTGTCAAAAACGGTCTTGTAGAATCAGACAAAAAGTCACTTACCGAATTGGGAAGAACATCTCTAAGAGTTGTTTTGACTGGAGGAGTGTTTGACATTATTCATCCTGGTCATATCCATACACTAAACTCTGCAAAAGCATTGGGTGATGTGTTAGTAGTTGTAGTTGCAACAGACAAGACAGCAGAAAAAATGAAGAATAGAACTCCTCTTCACAATCAAGAACAAAGAAAAACATTGGTAAATTCTTTATCAGTTGTAGACATTTGCCTTATAGGTCATGAAGGCAATATTTTCAAAACAGTAGAAATAGTAAGACCTGAAATTATTGCTCTAGGGTATGATCAAGTACATCAGGAAAAGTTCATCACAGATGGTTGTCGTAAATTAAACTTGCAAGTAAATGTTGCTAGGTTGCAGTCACCGCATCCAGAAATTTCAAGCTCAAAGATAGAAAAAATATATGGCGAGAACATTCATGACATTTAGAATTACTAGCAACACGATTTCAAATTCTTAAATTTATCTCAAGGTTTAATCATTTATGCCAATTTTCATTGATGGGCATGATGTGCCTGGAACAAAGCATGCAAAATTTAAAAAAATAATTAACAGCCCAACCAATAACCATGGAGTAACTCACAAAGAAATTCTATTTAATAAAAATGAAAACAAGTTTTTTTGTATAACAGAAGCGCCAAACAGAGAGTCAATTGAGAAATATCATGAAGATGCGGAAATAGAATGTGATTTTATTTATGAAGCAAATTCAATGAAAACTGAATTTCAGGAAAGAACACAAAGACTAAGTGCAATAGGGGAACTGTCTGCACGTGTTGCTCATGATTTGAGAAATCCACTTGGAATAATAAAAAATGCAGTTGAATTAATTGAAATGTCTTTTAACAATAATACGGATGAAAAAATGAAAAAGCGAATACATATGATAAAAAATGCAACAGAAAGAATGTTACGCCAAATTAATAACGTTTTAGACTTTGTTAGGGTTCGACCTTTACAACTTGAAAAAAATTCTCTAAGAGTAATTTTAGATGCTGCCATAAAGACAAGTGTTCCTAATTCTGTCAAGGTTAGTAAACCTCAAAAGGATGTAACAATTTCTTGCGATGCTAAACAACTTGAGATAGCTTTTAGCAATATTCTTTCTAATGCAGTTCAAGCAATGGAAAACTCTGGAAACATAAAACTAAGTATTGATGATGGGAAAAATGATGTTAAAATTAATATTGAAGATTCAGGCCCTGGAATTTCTAAAGAAAATCTAGAGCATATTTTTGAGCCACTATTTACTACCAAGCCAGGAGGAACGGGATTAGGCTTGGTAAGCTGTAAAAATATTGTGGAGCAGCACGAGGGTAAAATTATAGTTAAAAACAATCCAACTATATTTGAAATAACGTTACCAAAAAATTAACTACTGTTAATTGGAATTCTAATAGTTAGTTTTGCACCGTCGCTGAGTTTTGCATTTTTCCTAATGTTAATTTTTGAAATAATCTCTACAATAGAATTGTCATGATGGGTACGCTCTAGAACAATTAACTGACCGTCAATTGAGTTGTTTAATTTACATTTGAAACATTTTACCCAACCATATGTCCTCTTACCATCAGAGAATCCCTTTATCATTATCCCATTGAGGGAACGAAGTTGTAGAGCAGCTTCGATGTGTTCTTTTTGATCTAACTTTACATTTAGTGTTCCTGGAAATGGGATATAGTTGATTTTTGATTTGAACTGTTTTGTATATCCATTTAGTGACATGTAGTAAGCCCCTTCTCCCATACCACTGACAAGAGTACCCTTCAATTCTAAAACTGATGGGAATGATTTGAGACTGGATTTGAGTATGGAAGATAGTTTTACCATCTCAGAGTATCCCTTAGAGGTAATTTTTACAGAAAATTTTCTTCCGCTCACAATTCGTTCTATGAATCCGTCTTTTTCTAATTCTAGAAGGTGTTTGGATGCAGCTTGCTGCGATTTATGAATACTTTTTCCAAGCGTAGAAGTAGTTATTGGAACAAAGTTATGCCTTGCTCCTTTTGAAATTAATTCGGCTAGTGTTAGAATATGCTGAACCTTAAGTTCTGTCATAGATTCTAGGCGATGCCAAGTTCTGTAAATGTTTTGAGTTTTAATCCATCTCGGCTAACAAGTTTAGCCACACGATGACCGATAACATACTCGATACCTGCTTGCTTTGCACCATCAAGTAATCTTTGGGTAATAATACCGTCCAAAACAAGATATTTGATTCCAGATTGAGTTGATAGTTTGTCAACCACTTCGCTGATTGGAACTTTGAAAATCTCCTTTTGATTTGCATCCATAGCAACTGCTTCAAGGCTTTCGTTTAAATCTGGATAAACTTTGCCTGCAAGTTCCGCTATGGGTTTATCATCTGGATCACTAACTGTTGGTTTGATTGTTTCTTTTTTCATATCCTCAGCTGTGCTTTTAAGAATATCATCAATCTGTTGAGGAGTTAATTCTTCTACCTCGACACCTGTTGGAGCTCTGAGATCTACATCAATATGTACAAGAGACTTTAATTCTTTGAGAATAAAACCTCCTGCTCTGTCACCGTCTAAAAAGGCAATGACCTTATCTTTCTTTTCACATAATTCTTTTATAGATTCATCAATTCTTGCGCCTTCTATTGCTAGTGCATTATCATATCCAGCTCTCAGCAAATTAATCACATCAGCTCTTCCTTCAACTAAAATAATCCATGGAGAATCAAAAATGCCATCTGAACAAGGAAGTTTTTCTTTTCCATAAGTTGTAAGTTTTCCTGAACCTCCCTCATGTACATCTCGTAACATAGAGTCACCCTCGCTAACTGACTTTGTTGACCATTTCTGTTTGATTTCTTTAGCTCGTTTTACAATTTCTTCTTTCTTTGATGCTCGAACATCATCGATTGAATCTAGTTTGAATTGGCAATCAAATGGGCCTACCTTGTCTATGCTTTCAATTGCTGCAGCAATTAGTGCACATGTATCAATATCTGTACTCATTGGAATTAATGCATCACCTTTGGTAGTATTTGTCGATGAAGTTGTGTTTACTTCAATACGACCAACCTTAGAAGCCCGTTGAAGTTCGTTTAGATTCATCTCTGGGCCTAGCAGTCCTTCCGTCTGGCCGAAAATAGCGCCGATTATATCTGCTCTTTCAACGAGCCCATCAACATCGAAGGATAGTTTAACATGATATTTGACAATTCCTGATTGAGGCAATACATAATCATCTCCTTAATTAACAACAAACTTTCATTTTTTTTCAAGAATATAAGTGCTTAACAAAAAAAATTACACATACGAGGAATGGCATAGAAAAAAAAGGATATGAAATACAGAAAAATTAGAATCGAAAAAGGAAAAATGTGTTTATTCAGTACTAAATGAATGACCGCATGAACAGGATTTTGTGACGTTTGGATTATTAATTTTAAATCCAGATCCCATCAGGCTTTCAATATAGTCAACATTAGCTCCTTTTAGATGGTCTTGGCTGTAGCTATCAATGAGTAGTTTTATTCCATTTTCTACAATTACAGTATCGTCATCTTCTGGTTTTGTCTCAAAACCCATTCCATATGAAAGACCTGAACATCCGCCACCCTGAACATAAATGCGAAGATATTCTGGATGTTCTGCTTCTTCTTTCATAAACTCGTTTATTTTTTGTGCAGCTTTTTCAGTTACAGTGACCAATTTTTCGGTTTGTTCAGTTGCCATTTAATACAAAATGTTGGTGATAATTATAATAAGCTTTTCACCCCCAACCTAGTAGTAATTCAATAAATTGTGAAGAAAAATTAGGAAGAGCTTATTTTTTTGATTTGTTTACAAAAGCAGTCATTCGCTCTTGTCGATCAGGGTGAGTAAAACAATTTCGCCATGCTAAAAGTTCTACTCCAAGACCAGTATCAAGATCTGCATTTCGACCTGTGTTTATTGCAGTTTTTGACATTCGAACTGCAATAGCTGAATTTGCAGCTATGGTCTTTGCCATTTTCATTGTTTCATCCATTAATGATGAAAGTTCTACAACTTGATTTACTAAACCAATTGTAAGTGCTTCATCTGCTTTTATCATCTTTCCTGTGTATACAAGTTCCTTGGCTTTTGCAATCCCAATAATTCTCATCAATCGTTGCGTGCCACCCCAACCTGGAGGAATTCCAATGGTGACTTCGGGTTGACCCATCTTGGCAGTGTTTGCTGCTATTCTTATGTCGCATGACATTGCAAGCTCACACCCACCACCTAATGCAAATCCGTTAACTGCTGCGATGGTGGGTTGTTTTACGTTTTCAACTGTAGCTGTAACTAGTTGACCAAGTTTAGCGTACTCTTCAGATTCATCTGGAGAAATTTTTGACATGTATTCAATGTCTGCTCCTGCAGAGAATGCCTTGTCACCCTCACCTGTTAGAATAATTACTTTAACAGAATCATCTCGTCCAAGATTCTCAAATATAGTAACAAGTTCCTTTGCAACATCCATGTTCATTGCATTTAGTTTGTCAGGTCTGTTAATTTTGACGGTACAAATGCCTTCTGATTTTGATGTAGTTACAAGTGCCATAGAAATCTTGGATTTTTTGCAGGACTTAAATGTTATCTTGGATTTTTTGCAGAACTTTAATGTTATCTAGAGCCCTTGACTTTTCCCCACTGGGCTAACGCAGATGCAGCTGCAACCCAAGTTCGAAGGTCTTGATAAACTGGAATATTGTGTTTCTCTACCAATTTTGCCATTTTTTCAGTATATGGACCACCATTACAACCAACTAAAAGCGGTTTCAGTCTTTTCTTTTGGAAATCAGCTAGATGATTAACAATTGTTTCTTCAAGCGGATCATCTTGGAATACAAACCATGGCATAGCAATATCAATATTTTTTTCATCCATGAATTGCTGAATAACAAATCTATAATCATCTGCAGTTGCACCACCGCCGACATCTGCTGGATTACCGCTATGAATTGGAACAGCTGGTGGAAAACGATCCTTCATTTTTTTAAGAAGTTTTGGTGACAGCTTTCCTATTGTAAGGCCCAATCTTTCTAATTGATCAATTGCACCAATCATTGGACCAGCACCATTACTAGTCATAGCAACACGATTACCCTTTGCAGGAGGTTGCCAGGCTAGAGCCTTTAAGACTCCAACCAGTTCTTGATAACTATCAACTGAAATAATTCCTGCTTGTTTGAATGCGCCCATTATAATTGCATTTGAACCTCCAAGGGAGCCGGTATGCGATGCAGCTTGTTTTGCGCCTGCAGCAGTTCTTCCACTCTTCCAAATTACGATTGGTTTATTCTTTTCTTTCATTACTTTTTTAGCAGTATTGATGAATTTTCGGCCATCTCCAAATCCTTCAACGTATAATCCAATTACTTTTGTTTGAGGATCATTTGCAGCATACCATATCATATCTGCTTCATCAACATCAGAACGATTACCAAAACTAATCATTTTGGATAAACCAAATACATCGGCACTTTCTAACATACTAATTCCCATGGTTCCACTTTGTGAGAAAAATGCAACAGGGCCTAATTGTGAACGAAGCATTCTTTCCTGACCTTGGAACGCACAATCAAGACGGTTTGCGGCATTGAACATTCCAATACAGTTAGGACCAATAATTCTGATTTTGTGTTTTTTAGATAATCTTCTTACTTCAGCTTCATATTCTGCTCTTTCTCCGCCAAGTTCCTTTCCTCCACCTGAAACAATTACTACACTGTGAACGCCTTTCTTTGCACAATCTTCTAAGACAGGAGCAGTTACTGACAAATCAACTGAAACTACAACTAGATCAACTTTGCCTGGAATTCCTGAAACTGATGGATAGCATTTTTGTCCAAAAATTTTATCAGCCTTTGGATTGATTGGATAAACCTTTCCTTTGAAATCATAATTTACCAGACTGTCTAAGATAGAGTTTCCAATCTTTCCCTTAGTTGATGATGCGCCAACTAGTGCAACGGATTTTGGAGTAAAAAAGGTCTCCATATTGTCTTTGTTTGGTTTTTCTTTAGAAATGGAATTTTTCCTCATTTCTTTGTTGAGAATAATTTTTGCATCAACTACATAATGTGATTTGGGATAAACAACAACTGGATTAAAGTCAATACTGTTAATGAAATCAGCATTTTCAGTACCTAATTTTCCAATTTGCACTAACATTTTTGCAACCATATTTAGATCAATTGGTTCACTTCCTCTGAATCCTCTGAGAAGTTTTGAACCTTTGAGTTCGTTAAGCATAGATTTAGCATCGGATGTTGTTATTGGTAGCATTCTAAAAGCAACGTCTTTCATGACCTCTGTCATGATTCCACCCATACCAGTCATGATAACTGGTCCGAATTGAGAATCGTTTTGAATACCTACAATTAGTTCGACACCTTTTGGAACCATCTTTTCAAGTAAGATTCCTTTTACGTGAACACCTTTCTTTTTGGACAATCTTCCAAACATATCATTGAAGATCTTTTTCACATCCTGAACATTATCTATTCCAACTTTTACTCCACCAACATCTGTTTTGTGAAGAATTTGAGGTGAAACAACTTTCATTACCAATGGAAATCCAATTTTTTTTGCAGCTTTTACAGCTTCATCTGCAGAATTAACTAGTGCGTAAGGCGGTACAGAAATACCATAGCGCTTCAAAATGTTTTTTGATTCCTCTTCGGTGATAACTTTGTGGTCAGTCCTTATGGTGTCTTCGAAAACTTGGATGGTGCTAGTCATTAATCGATCGTGAAAACTTGCAATCTGTATATTAAACTTTGGTCATCGATGAAAAATATTTTCAAAGAATTTTGGATAGTTTTGTTATATTTTCAAAATCTAAGAACTAACGAATATTTGTTAAATTTTTAGTTGTTTTTCTTTTCTGTTCTTTATTAGAATCTCTATGATCAGGCCTGCGACTATAACTGATAATACTGCCACTATTGACCACAAGATATCAAATGAAAATTCTCCAGTAGGGGCTTGGGCTTGCATTGGAACGTCTGCAGACTCTGAGGCAGGTGCAGCTTTTAGCATCATTTCTTCTCCTTCTGGTTGCGACATGGTTAATTGTTCGTCGTTGACTACTTGTTGTGCCATATTTTTTTGAATGAACTGAGATGAAAACCATGCAGCAATACTGACAGCACTAAGAGTTGCCATTCTATGTATTCTAGTAAACGAATTAAGCAGGGATTTACTTTTTTTTGCAGGAGTTGACATTTCTGTTGGCAAAATTACTATTGCAAACTTGTCAACTGTATAAAATTTCATATCGTGTGACTTTGTGTTTTGACCAACTTTGGTTATCTTGATCACACCAGACTCTTGCATCTTTTTTAAATGATAAATCACAAGAGGTAATGAGATTTCAATTTTTTGTGAAATCTGGTTAGCAGTTAGTGCTTGATTAAATAATAATTTTAAGATTTTTCTACTTGGATCTGAGCTAAGAATTTCACCTATTGCTTTTAGTTTTTCATCTTCGGTTGATAGAATTTCTACTTTATCTGATATTGCTAGTTGGTCATCTTCTTCGCTCATAGAGTCAATCTTTTTTTTATTTGTATTATTAAGATTTCTGGTTAAATTGTAATTTAATCAAACCTTATTTTCAAAAATATTCTAGTATGGACGATGAAAAACATAAAATTCGTCGCAACAATCACTGCAGTACTTGTAGTGTCTGTGACTCTGGTCTCGCTGCTAAATAGTGAGGCTAGCGCACAAGAGGAGACAGCCTTTCCATCAAGGGAAAAGACCATCTCTGTTACAGGTACTGCAACAACAAAGGTAGAGCCTGATTTGCTCCACATACAATTTGGAGTAGAAACGCAAGAAAAAACTGCAAATGAAGCACTACAGAAAAACTCTGAACTGATGAGCTCAGTAATTGAGGCCATCAAAAAGGCTGGAATTATCGAGTCTGAGCTAAGCACATCGTCTTTGAACATCTATCCAGTGTATGACCAATACGTAGACGAGCTTACTAATGTGTACACTCAGAAACTAGTCGGGTACAGAGTATCTAACATCCTAAGTGTAGAAACAAAAAAGCTTGATTCTGCAGCACCAATAATTGACAATGCGGTAACCGCTGGAGTCAACAGAATAGACAGTGTGTACTTTACGCTTTCTCCAGAGACACATCTTAAGGTTAAAGATGATCTTTTGGAAAAGGCTATCAATAACGCAAAAGCAAAAGCCCAAAAGGCACTAGTTCCACTAGACCACTCTATAATTGGCGTAAAAAGCGTTTCACTGTCAGAGTTTGCAATCCCATACCCAATGCCAGTTTACAGTGGAGGATTTGCAATGTATGATGAGGCGGTAAAAATGGCTCCAACACAGGTATTTACTTCTGATCAAGATGTCACTACCACAGCTAACGTAGTGTTCGTTATTGGAAGTAACTAACCCCCTTTTTTCTTTTTTTACAAAATCCTAGATTCCTGATTAAACTGCAGGATTAAAGATTAAACATTGTTTTGAAATTTTTATAAAAAATTTCCATATTGTTTTTAACTATAGGAATTTTTTTGTAAACGTCTTCTCGAATTTTATCAGGATTAATGTAAGGTATTTTTTTGAGTGAATCCTGGGCCTTGTCTAGCCATAACTCAACTAAAGACTTGCTGACTTCTAAATGAAACTGGAGAGCAACTGCACTCTCATATACAAATGCTTGATTGGGATAATTTTTTGAGTGTGCAATTCTTGTCGAATTGTCTGGAAGACTAAACGTGTCTTCATGCCAATGAAAAACAGTCATTGGGCTAGATATTCCAGAAAATAATTTGGAGTTATTATCAATTTCAATATCATTATAGAAGCCAATTTCCTTTTTTGATCCACCGAATACCTTTGCACCAAAAGTCTTTGCAATCAGCTGGGAGCCTAGACAAATTCCTAAAACAGGGATTTTTTTCTCAACTGATTTTCTAATTAGCTTTTGTTCTTCAAACAGATAGGATAGATTGTCGTTTGCACTCTCAGCTGCCCCCAAAACAATCAAAAGTGAAAAATCATCTGTTGGAATTTTTTCTTTTTTCGCATAAACGGTTTGCAGTCTAAAGCCATCAGATTCTAATAGATTACCTAGGGTACCAATGGATTCAATTTTTGAATTTTGTAGTACGAGAACTTTAGTCATTAGACATAACTGCTTAATATCTCAAAGTGATAATAATTTTATGCAGGTTTCAGAGCAAGAGATTCAAGATCTCAAAAACTTCATTATATCACTTAATTCAAAGGTTGATAGTACTGTAGTAGTCGAAGGAAAGCGTGACTCGGAGGCGTTAAAAAAGATTGGAGTCTCTAGAAAAATTTTAGAATTTCATAGATTCCGTGGCTTGAGCAAATTTGTCGACTCGGTTTCAGATAGTAACTTGATAATTCTTTTGGATGGAGATAGAAAAGGAAGGTATCTCACTTCAAAAATTGTTCAACAGTTAGAGCGTCGTACAAGAATTGATCTTTCATTTAAGAGAAAACTTGTCTCAATTACAAAAGGAAAAATACGTTTTATTGAAGAGCTAGGTTCCTACGAATCTTATCTAAAATAAAATCTCTAAGGCCAGAGACCTTTGCTTTTGAATGCTTCAACAACTCGGCCTACTGCCAAAACCATTGCAGCGCGTCGCATGTCAACTTTGTGTTTCTTTGAAAGCTCGTAGGTATCTCGGAAACCTCGAGTAATGTGATCCTCCATTTTCTTTGCGACCTCGTTGAATGTCCAATAGTATCCCATGTTATTTTGTACCCATTCAAGGTATGATATGCATACTCCACCAGAGTTTGCCAAGATATCAGGAATTACGGTTATCTTTTTCTTGTAAATGATAGGATCAGCCTCTGGCAGGGTTGGGCCGTTTGCTGCTTCGGCAATAATTTTACATTTTAGATTATTTGCAATCTTTGCGTTAATTTGGTTCTCAAGTGCTGCTGGAACTAGAATTTCACATTTTGTTGTGAGTAATTGTTCAGTAGATATTGTCTTGCTGCCTGGATAGCCTACAACGGAGCCCTTCTTTTTCTTGTATTCAAGTAGACTGTTGGTTTTAATGCCATTTGGATTAATTATAGAGCCTTTTGAATCACTTGCAGCTATTACTTTGGCACCCATCTTCTCGAGGTACTCACCAGCATAGGTAGCTGCATTTCCAAAGCCCTGTAAAACAACCTTGGCACCTCTTAGTTTAAGCTTCATTACCTTCGCTGCTTCTCTTACACAATATGCAGCACCTAATCCAGTTGCAACATCTCTTGCAAGTGAACCGCCCATGCTAAGTGGTTTTCCTGTGATTACTCCTGGTTGATATTCTACACCGTGTAGTTTACCATATGTATCCATAATCTGTGTCATCTCTTTTCCTGTTGTGTAAACATCAGGAGCAGGAACGTCCTTTTCTGGTCCTATAATTTCAGAAATAGCAAATGCAAATCTTCTTGTGATTCTTTCCATTTCACCTTCACTTAGTTTTTCAGTTTTTGGATTAACATAGATGCCTCCTTTTCCTCCACCCATTGGAATATCTACAACAGCACATTTCCAAGTCATCCAAGCTGATAGTGCCATTACCTCTCTTTCCATATACTCGATACCGCCTTCTGGGTTAAAGTAACGGATTCCACCTTTGTATGGGCCTCTGTCGTTGTTATGTTGACTACGAAAACCTGTAAAAATTCTAATCTTTCCATTGTCCATTTTTACTGGAATTTTTACTCGGATCATTTTATTTGGCATCGCCAAATAATCGCGAGTTCCTTGATCGATCCTTAAAATTTTACACGCATCATCAAGCTGCTTTGTTGCATTTAGAAATGGATCGTTCTTAATCAAGCTGATCGAGATCCTGTTCATCAGATTATATTTAAGTTTGGCTGGATTTCTAAAATTGGTTCTGATTACCTTAGAAATCCCAAAAAATATCCAAATCTTTAATCTTCTAGTCTCTTTTTTCTATATTAGACATTGAAAATTCTAATAACTGGGGGATCTGGATTCATTGGATCTAGATTAGCCACAAAGTTGGCACAAAAAGGCAATACGGTACTTGGTCTAATTCATAATAATAAAATCCAAGACCCAGATGTAAAAAATATTCCTGCTGATTTGACTAGTACAGGCTTTACTACACCTGATGAAAAATTCGATGTAGTTTTTCATTTAGCGGCAGCTACCCCTATGGAAAAAAACAAGAAACTTGTTAGGAAGATTAACTATGATGGGACGATAAATCTTTTTAATCAAATTAAGGATAAAACAAAATTTCTTGTTTACATATCTGGGTTAGGAGTATTTGGAGATCCTGGAAACAAAATAGTTGATGAAAATACATCACTTGAACCTAATACAGATTATGCAAAGATAAGACTAGAAGCCCAGAAATTCCTTAAGACAAAATGTAATGATAATTCTATTCATTTTACAGTAGCATATCTAGGGGAGGTATATGGGGATGGGGGATGGTTTACCTCACAGATCATAGATAGATTGAAAAAAGGAAGTTTTAGGATGCCTAAATCTGGGGAATACTATAGATGTTTTGTAAATGTAGAGGATGTAGTAAATGCACTAATTGCAATAATGGAAAAAAATGCTTTTGATGAATCGTTTATCATTACCGATTCAAATCCAGTTTTGTTTAAAGATTTTATTAATTTCACGTGCGATAAACTGGGGGTAAAGCATCCTGGAAGCGTTCCGACATTTTTGGCAAATACTATTCTTGGTGGAGATTTTGTGAAGCTACTTACAACATCGATTAAGACATCTAATGCAAAAATTTCAAAATTGTATAGTTTTCAATATCCATCATACAAGGAAGGCGTAGAATCAGTTATCTCTAAACTCAAATAAAAAATCAATAGTAAACCTTCTTAGAATTCATCTTTTGATCTAGTTTTTCAATTACCTCGCCTAGCGAGGAAATATTGGCCTCAAGGAAATTCGAAAGATGAAATATTGCTCCATATTTTTGGCCAACCTTTGTCACCAGATTGTTTTTCTCTAAAACCCTCATGTGGTGCTGTACTGCTTTATAGTCCATCTTGAGCTCTTGTGCTAATTGATGAGTGTTAAATGGTCTTGCTTCCAAGTGCATAATTATTTTTAATCGTGAATGTCCGCCCTTTGTGCCAGTAAAAAGGTATAGTAATAATTTTCGCGTGTTTCGATCGGGTTTTCTATTTACAGATTCTGATTTTGATTTAATCAGATTTTTGAAATCTAATAGTTGGGCATCCATATTTTCTTTGAACCGTTATCACTATAAAAAAATGAATTATAACCATATTTCCAATTCTATTCCAAATTCATTACAAATTTGATATCGTAAATTCTATTTGAAATAACTAACCCTTAAATTGAATATAAGAAAACTCGATTTGACATGATGGCATCACGAGGCTACGATATGACGCCTACTATGTATTCGCCAGATGGGAGAATTTACCAGGTAGAATATGCAATTGAGACCGTAAAACGCGGAACTCTTGCGATCGGAATAAAATGCAAGGACGGAGTTATCATTGCGGTCGAAGAAAATCCTCGTTCTCTACAGGTATCTAATGTTACCCAGAAAATATTCCAAGTCGACAAACATATTGGAGTAGCTGCAGCAGGCTATATCCCAGATGCACGAATTCAGGTTGATAATGCAAGATTCTTCTCACAGAGTAACAAATTGACATATGATGAGCCAGTTGAGGTAGAAACGGTAGCAAAGCATCTTGCTGACCAATGCCATCAATTTACTCAATATTCTGGCGTCAGACCATATGGAGTTGCACTAATTATAGCAGGAGTAGATAACAAAGGAGGCTCTATCTTTGTCACTGACCCTAGTGGAACATACGTACCATATGCAGCAGTAGCTATAGGAGCAAACTCTGAAGAGGTAACGGATTTTTTGGAGAAAAATTACAAACCAGAAATGACTTTGCAAGACGGCGCGGCTTTGGCTACAGCGGCAATTAATCTAAAAGATGAAAAAAAGGAGGGAACAAAACACGTCAAGATGTCTTGGATTAGGCTAGATAAGCAAACTTTAGAAAAAGTTTCAGAAAGCGAAATTGAAAAATTTATCAAAAGTGCTAGTCAAAAATTCCCGCGATAAACAACAAAAGTAATCTGTGAGATAGTTACCATCAAATATAATATACCATAATTGTAGATTTTTTGTGGGCTTAGGAAGTTATTGGAATGAGGTTTTAGATGTTTTACGTGACATCATTCCAGTTTATGATAAGGTAAACTCTTACATTTCACTTGGAAAAGACAAAGAGCATCGCCTTAGAGGAATTAAAGGAAGAGTAAAAGATGGAGACCATATTCTTGATGCAGGGTCTGGTTTTGGCAACATGTCAAAGACTGCATCTCAAGTTGCAGGTGGTAAAATACACATTACACTTTATGATCCGCTAATTCCAATGTTACAGCAGACAAGAAAATTTTTTGAGGAGGAGCTAAACTTGGTTTCAGGAGTTTTTGAGCATATTCCATTTCAAAAAGATGAGTTTGATGCAGTATTATGTGGTTATTCACTGCGTGACGCAATAAATCTTAGAATCGCCATATCAGAAATTCATCGGGTATTAAAAAAAGGTGGAAGATTCATTATAGTTGATTTAGGAAAACCAGATGAGCCAATAATCAGATTAGGAGTTTCGTTTTATCTGCGAGTAATTTTGCCAATCATTGCACTCATGGTTGGAGGCAGATTAGGATTAAAGTTTGCAACACTATATGGAACATACAGGCGTTGGCCACAAAACAAAAAACTTGAATCTTTGCTGCTAGAAAAATTTTCCAAGGTAGATTTTGAAAAGGATCTAATGGGTGGCGCAATAATGGTAGCTGCATACAAGTGACATGAAACTTCCTATTCTCCTTGTTTATCTGACTGCCTTGATTGTTGGGCTATCTTATGGAATGCACAATCCAATAGTTCCAGTTTTTTCAAAGGAGGTAATTGGTGCGTCATATGTTGAGTTGGGAATCATTGGTCTTGCAAATTTTCTTCCCTACATGTTTATTCCACTTTTTGTTGGCATTCTACTTGACAAATTCAATAATGGATTGTTGTTATCTGCTGGAATTGCGGTAAACACAACATCGGTCTATCTACTTTCTTTATCACAATCGGTTCCAGAGGTTGCATTTTTTAGAGCGCTCACTGGAATAGCTCATGCATTTTTTTGGCCTCCATGTGAGAGAATAATTTCGCAGGTAGAAGAGCCAGATCGTAGAGTTAAATCAATTGCAAAGTTTATGGGATTTTTTGTTGGAGGACTAATGACTGGTCCACTCATTGGAACCTTTTTGCTAGAACACCTTGATGTCACTTATAGAATTTTGTTTCAATACTCCACCTACGCTATTGCTATTGCAATCATAACAGGATTATTGCTTTCAAAATATGGAAAAACTACCCAACACAGTACGATTAGTTTTGGTTCTATAAAGCACATCACCAAATTTCCTGTAATTGTTTTAATGTTGATATTTTGTAGTACCGCTTTTGGTACATTTCTAACCATTTATCCTGCCTTTATGAATGATAGAGGCATTTCAGAGTCTAATATCGAACTCCTGTTTTTTATTTTTGGAATATCTAGACTAGTTACTCTAGCATTTGTGGGGCCGCTAGAAAAAAGAACTTTTCATAGCTTGGTAGCAACTATAGTTTCAATAGCTGGAGGAATGCTTGTTGTGTTTTATTCGGCTACCTTTGAGATGTTTACTATAGCTATGCTGATAATGGGTTTTGGGTTTACAATCTATTTTCCACTAACCTTTGAGATAATTATGCGCAATGTACAAAAGAAATTTTCTGGCGGACTAATTGGAGCCTACGAGGCAACCTTTGGAATCGGATGGGCTACAGGGCCACTATTTGCAGGAATCGTTTCACATGTTTTTGGAAAGGATGCTCCATATCTTGGATTTTTTGTAATCGGACTAGTTGTTACTGTGATAATAGTCCTAAAGAGAAATAAATTACAAATCCAGTGGAAACAGAATATTTAATTTTAGAAATATCATATCTATTTTGTGTTAGAATATTCGCTTAACATCATGGGCAGTGAGTGGATAATTATCATTTTTGTCGCACTCTTGGTATTGTTAGGTACCAACAGACTTCCTGAAGTTTCTAGAAAATTAGGAAAAGTTGTTGGCGAATACAGTAAAGCAAAAAACGAGGTACAAAAACAATTCAAAGACTATTCCAACTTTAATCTAGATGTATCTGGTCCTGTTCAAAATGAAAGACAGAAGCTAGAAGTAATTGCAAAATCACTTGGAATAGATTTTGCAAACAAGTCAGACGATGAGCTTAGAGAACTAATTTCTTCAAAGATTGGAAAGTCTAATCAGGCAAGTTCTGAAAAATAATTCTAAAATTTAATTTACTTTTAGGCGATAAAGATTTTTGTCTAGTCTTTTTTTTGCAAACTTGTAATACTCTTTTACAATTTCAAATCCCAAATACACTCTTCCGAGTTTTTTGCTGACAACTGCAACTTGACCTGAACCAAGGAAGGGATCAAACACAATGTCATTTTTTTGACTTGAATACTCTAAAATTTTTTCAATTAGCTCTGAAGGAAGCTTTGTTGGAGTTTTTTGGTCTCCAGTCCAATACTCACGCTTTATTGACCAAACATCTTCTTTATCCATATAGTGGAGACTTTTTCCTTCTGAGGTTTTTGAATTTTTTTTAAATCTTGTAAAAGAATAGAATTTTCTTGTCTTTGGATTTTTACAAACATATAGGCAATGGTAGTGCGATGTGACAAATTTTTTTGCAGTAACTACGCCAAATTGATATTTCCAGATAATGTGGTTAATTGTAGTAAAGCCAACGTCATCCAAAGCCATTAGAATGTCTTTGAGATTATTCCATCCAGAAAAGATGTACATGCTTCCAGAATCTTTTAAAATTCTAAAGGCCTCACTCATCCACTGGAATGAAAAATCATAATACTGCTCTGCCTTAATCTCGTTGTATCCTACAATAACTCTGGATTCTTTACGATTGTAATTTTCCTTTTTTGCCTTAAAATCAATTGCAAACGGTGGGTCGGTTATTATTAGATCTATTTTGTTATCAGGAATGAGAGTCATCCCCTTTATGCAGTTCATATTGTAAATTTTGTTAAATTCAATTTTTTTCAAATTCACCAATTGTAATTATCTAGTTGTTTAATAATGTCTTGAACTGTTTCCAAAAATAAAGAGATGGACTTTTAGTCCACCAAAATACCAATTTTCTTTCTATTTTGTAGCTATCGGTAATCCAATCTATTTTTTATACGATTTACTTGGGCCATCTCTTCTCTTAGATGCTTTTGCAGTAATCGCTCATGCTGCCTCTTATGAGCCCAGTAAGCGTTTAGAACTGACTGTCTGGATCTTGCTCGCTTTAGAGCCATTACAAATTGCCTATGGATTTTAGCTACTTCATTTGTATAGCTTGCCATATACTCTTCGTTTAAAATACTATAGATAACTTTTTCGTATCAATCACTCTAGTCATTAATCTATCTTACAGGGGATCCCTAGGACAGCCAAACCACTGGTTATGGAAAGTTATTCACTTGGAATCAACCTAGGGGTAGACTCAAGTAATAAATCCTGATTCGCGTTTTGTACAGCATATGAGGTACGATTGCCCCAAGTGTAAATCGCCTTTGGCCATTCAAAAAACCTTTAGCAATAAAATCATGGTTTCGTGTGAGGGCTGTAGTCTACAAGACCTTTTAGAGTATACAAAAAACATCGATGAAGCATACCTTGACTTTTTGACAAAGTTTGATCAAGGAAAGATTCCTAACAAAAAGCAAATGAGTCTGGAGTTAAAGACGGAAGGAATAGTCAGAGATGAAAAAGAGATCAAGCAGATGATTGGAAACCGTGAGGTTGATGAGCTTACAAAATCAGTCCTGTTTTCAAAAAAAGACTATATATCAAAATATACAACAATAAAAAATCCTCCGCCAACATTAGGCTCCAGAGTAGATGAAATCATAGACGGAGAGATTGTAGAATACCTAAAAAAAATAGATATCAAAAGGTTTTACAAATTTCAAGAGGAAGCGATTAAAGAAATTGCTTATGGAAGTAATGTGATAATAGAGGCACCTACTGCGTCAGGAAAGACTGAGGCCTTTCTCATACCAGTTTTGCAAAAAATAAAGGCTCAAAAAGAAGTTCATGGACAAATTTTTGCATTATTTGTATATCCTACAAAGGCATTATCAAGAGACCAGTACCCAAAAATTTTAGAATTTGCAAAAAGGATTGGAATAGGCGTTAAAGTTTTTGATGGAGATACAGAGCAATTAGAGCGCCAGGAAATCTTAGATAGTCCTCCTCAAATAATTATTACTAATTTTGATGTGTTACACTACCATCTTTTGCACAGAACTAAATTTGCATCGCTCCTAAGCTCTGTAAGATTTTTGGTAGCTGATGAGGTTCACATCTATTCGGGAATTTTTGGCTCTAATGTTCATTATATCATAAAACGTCTTAAACGAATCTGCAACAAAATTCAATTTATTGCCTCATCTGCAACGCTTGAAAACGCTGTAGAGTTTTGCGAGATTCTTTTTGGTGAAAAAATGAAATTGGTTCACGGATCTGGAAGAAAGGGAGAAACGGATTTTTTGATGCTGTTTCCCTCTCTGAGATCACAGCGAGCACTGATGGTTGATTTAATTAAAAAATTAACTGCAAAAAAACACAAAACAATGGTTTTTAGCAATTCGCATAAAAATTCGGAATTGGTCGCAATGCAGGCAAAAAAACAAAAAGTTGACATTAAGGTTCACAGAGCAGGCCTGATGGCAAACTATCGAAGGTCTGTTGAAAAGTCTTTCAAAGACAATCACCTACTAGCAATATCTTGTACACCGACTCTGGAGCTTGGAATAGATGTTGGAGATGTAGATGGAGTGATTTCTGTAACAATACCTGTTAACAGACTAGTGCAAAGAATTGGGAGGGCAGCCCGAAAGGGTCAACGCGGGTATGCCTTTTTAGCACTTGGCAATGATCCAATTTCCCAATATTACAAAAATCATCCTGATGATTATTTTGATGACGTTGAACGAATCTACATTGATCCAAAAAATCCCTTTGTCGAAGAGTATCAGGTAATTGCAATGGCTTGTGACAAACCTGTTGCTAGACACGAGCTACCAGAGCATGTAGAAGTAATTGAACAACATGTAAGAAATGGAATTCTAAAGTTGTATGAAAACCGTTATGTGCCAAACTATGAAAGGGTAAAGGAAATTCTTGATGAATATAACATCAGAGGAATTGGCAAGTCAATTGACATATTTTTCCACGAAAAAAAGCTTGGCGAGAGAGTTCTGCCTATTGCATTAGAAGAGCTACATGAATCTGCCATCTATTTTCTTGCTGGAACAAGATACAAGGTAAAGGAGTTTATGTATCCTGAAAAAAATTATGCCAAACTAGAGAGAATTTCTCATGACTATCCTTACTTTACCAAAGCCTTGACAGAAGAATGGCCAACAATTGAACAAATTATTGAAAAAAGACATGTCTTTGGTATGGAGGTAGCATTTTGCAAACTTCACATTCAAAAAAGAGTTTATGGTTATGCCAACATTGAGATTGGCCAAGAGATAGCCCAAGGCCAAAAGGTGCTTCTTGATAGGCCATTGGACTATGATTTTATTACAAAGGGGATTGTTTTTCATGCTCCAAGACCGTTGAAGATTCTGGAAAAATCAGAGGACGAAGAGTATGTAGAGGCAAGTGGATATCACGCAACAGAACATGTTGTAATTGAGGGAAGCAACATGATAACTGGTGGAGTTTCACAGGATCTTGGTGGAATCTCCCTTGGGAAATCAGGACTAATTTTCATTTATGATGGCGCAATAGGTGGAAATGGTGCTAGCAAAGCACTGTATGATAGATTTGAGAAAGCGTTAGAGCGAAGTATGCATATTGTAAAAGAGTGTCCTTGCAATTATGAAGCAGGGTGTCCTAGATGTACCTTTTCTTATCGTTGTGGAAATAATAATGAATTCTTGCACAAGCACTCTTCACTTGAAGTTCTGCAGAGAATCAATGATGGGGAACAAACCGTTCTTGAAGAACCAACCGAAGGAGATAAACCTCTGGTTTAGTTGAAGAAAATACAATGAAACATTTACTAGTTTTTTCTCTTACAATACTTTTGTTTGTTGGGACTATATCTTTTGCTTTTGGACAAGAGTTTGAAAATTATAATGTTAAAGTAATTACGGTGGCTGAAAATTTGGATATACCGTGGGAGATTGCGTTTGCTTCTGACGGAAGAATTTTTTTTACTGAAAGAGTTGGGAAGCTAAGAGTAATAGAAGATGGTCAGTTAAACCCAGAGCCTCTGACCATTTTAAAGGTAGGAGCTGCTGAAGGAGGTTTGCTTGGTTTAGCACTTGATCCGAATTTTGTAGAAAACCATTATCTGTATCTGTACTATACCTATAATGAATTTCCATTCACTTACAATAAGGTTGTTCGATATACCGAAAATGATAACACTTTATCAGATGAATTTGTGCTAGTTGATAAAATTCCTGGTGCGGCAATTCATGATGGTGGGAGATTAAAGTTTGGCCCAGATGAAAAATTATACATTACAACTGGTGATGCTGCAAATGCTGATTCTGCACAAGATCTCAATTCGTTGTCAGGAAAAATTTTACGAATCAATCCTGACGGTACAGGTCCTTCTGATAACCCGTTTGCAGACTCGCTAGTTTTTTCTTATGGACATAGAAATCCTCAAGGGTTGGATTGGGATCCTGTCACTGGTAAATTAGTAATTACGGAGCATGGCCCATCTGGAGAAAGGGGTTTTGCGCATGACGAAGTTAATGTCATAGAAGCTGGAAAAAATTATGGATGGCCAAAAGTAGTTGGAGAAGAACAAAAGCCAGAATTTGTTAGTCCTATCCTGCAAACTGGAGATGACACATGGGCACCATCAGGTTCAACCTTCTATGATTCAGATAATATTCCCAAATGGACTAACAAGTATTTTGTAGCTAATCTCCGTGGAAGCCATCTTAGAATGCTTGAGCTGGACTTGGAATCAAATCAAGTACTCTCAAGTGAGGCATTGTTTTCAAATACTTTTGGAAGATTAAGAGACGCTGCAGTTGGGCTAGACGGGAATCTATACTTGTTGACTAGCAACAGAGATGGCAGAGGATCTCCTGCAGAAAACGATGATAGAATATTGAAAATTGTCCCCATAATTTCTCAAGATAAAATTGGTGATAGTTCAAAATCTCCACTAAAACAAGTCAAGGAAGGAATTTTGCCATCTGATGTTTCTTGTAAAACTGGATATGAGCTGATACTAAAATCTACAACTGGTAATCCTGCTTGTGTGTTTGCTCAAAGTGCTACTAAATTAGTAGCAATGGGATGGGGCATTTTGCCTTGATGACATTATGAGTTATTAGTATCAATTTACAACACTATTCATGCAAAAGGTTGCACTTGTAACTGGTAGCTCAAGCGGAATTGGCTATGAGACTTCATTGGCTTTAGCTAGAGCAAATTATTTTACATTTGCTACAATGAGAAACACTGGCAAGGCAAAACCAATTCAAAAAATTGCAAAAAACGAAAATCTGAATTTAGATGTAATTGAGCTGGATATTGATAAAGAAAACTCGATAAAATCTGCAGTAAAAAAAGTTCTAGAACAAAAAGGCAGAATTGATGTTTTAGTAAATAATGCAGGCTATGGAATATTTGGATGCATCGAAGACATTACCATTGATGAGCTAAAGGCGCAATTTCAGACAAATTTCTTTGGAGTAGTAAAACTAATTCAAGAGGTTGCACCAATAATGAGAAAACAAGGCTCTGGAATTATAGTCAATGTAAGCTCAGTAGCGGGGCGAATTGGTTTTCCTGGAACTCCCGCATACATTAGCTCAAAATTTGCATTAGAAGGACTAAGTGAATGTATGAGATACGAGATGTCTCCATTTGGAATTAAAACAATAATAATCGAGCCAGGGGTAATTAAGACAAACTTTCTTTCTTCAATGAGGATTGCAAAAGGAAAACCAGACTCTCCTTACAAGGAGGTTACTGAAAAGGTTGTAAATGGGATTAAAATGATGGCAGAGATGGCTACGCCGTCTATCGAGGTAGCAAAGACCATCATGAAGGCAATAGAAACTGGAAACCCTCTTCCAAGGTACATAGTTGGCAGTGATGCAGCTATGTTTTTGGAGGCAAAGAAAATGAAGACAGACATTGAGTTTGAAAATTATATCAAAAAAGAGCTATTTTGAGACTGGGTTTATTCCTACGTTAACTTGATATACGCCTAGATACGGATTTTATCAAAGTCCGCAATTTATAGGAAAATGATGATTTGAGATGAAATGGAAAACTCTAGAACACAACGGAATCCTTTTTCCTCCACCATTTGAGTCACAGGGAATCAAAATTAAGATCAAAGGAGAAAATGTAGAGCTGGATCTGCTCCAAGAAGAGATGGTATACCAGTGGGCAAAGAAAAAGGATACACCATATGTTCAAGACAAGGTTTTTCAGAAAAATTTTATTTCTGATTTTGCAAAAACTCTTCCTGGAAAATTTAAAAATATTTCATACTCTGACATTGATTTTTCTGCCGCATACAAGATAGTAGACAAAGAAAAGGATGCCAGAGAGGCAATGACAAAGGAGGCAAAAAAATCATTAGCAGTAAAGCGAAAAAAACTCCGCGAAGAGATGAAGGAAAAGTATGGCAAGGCAATATTGGATGGAAAGGAAGTCGAGGTTGCAAACTATATGGCCGAACCCCCAGGAATTTTTATTGGTAGAGGAGACCATCCCCTTCGTGGCAAATGGAAGCCTAGAGTTTTTCCAAAAGACGTTACACTAAATCTTGGAAAGGAGGCCAAGGTTCCTCCTGGAAATTGGGGAAAAATTATTCACAATCAAGACTTTATGTGGCTTGCAAGCTGGCTGGATGTTCTAACCCAAAAAAGAAAGTATGTTTGGCTGGCAGACACTGCAGGCCTCAAGCAAGAAAGAGACCAGGCAAAGTATGACAAGGCAGTAAAGCTTGAAAAAGAAATTGATAAAGTAAAAGAAAAAATGGTAAAGAATCTAAAAAGCAAGGATCCAAAAATGAGGAGAATTGCTACTGCGTGTTACCTAATTTACAGAACTGCTATGAGGGTAGGCGACGAAAAGGATCCTGATGAGGCAGACACTGTTGGAGCTACAACTCTTAGAACCGAACACATTAAGCTAACAAAGGATGCAATAGAGTTTGATTTTTTGGGAAAGGACAGTGTAAGATGGCAGGAAACTGTACCTGCGGTAGGCGACGACAAGCAGTTTTATGATAATCTCAAGGAGCTAATAGCAGGCAAAAAACCAAAAGATGAGATATTTCATGGAATCACCTCAAGGCATGTCAATGAATTTTTTTCAAACATCGTGAGCGGACTTACTGCAAAGGTGTTTAGAACATTTCTTGCTACAAATGTAGTAAAAGAATACTTGAAAAAGCATGATAATATAAAGTCAAAATCGGAAAACGAAAAACTATACCATGCAAAGCTAGCTAATTTGCAGGCAGCAATAAGGTGTAATCATAAAAGAACTATTCCAAAGACCTTTGAGGATGCATTGCAAAAAAAGAGGGAAATGCTAAAAAAACTTGATGGTACAAAACCAAAGGCAGGAAAACAAAAAGAAAAACTAGAAGACAGAAAGGAAAAGCTAAAGCTTTCAATAGATCTTGCGTCAAAGACTCGTGACTATAACCTTGGAACATCGCTTCGAAATTATATCGATCCTCGCGTCTTTAAGGCATGGACTGATGAGGTAAAGGCCGACTGGGAAAAGCTGTACACCGCTGCACTACAGAAAAAATTTCTTTGGGTAAAAAATGTAGATGTTGGTTGGAAAAAGATTGCCGAATAGATTTAGAATCATTTAATTGAACAAAATTATTACGCGTTATTTGTGCCGGGGTAGCTCAGCCTGGTCTAGAGTGCCAGTCCACATAAAGGGCAATACTCATAATCTGGAGGTCGTGGGTTCGAAACCCACCCCCGGTACGTTACAAAAAGTTCAACACCCCAACATAGTATTCATAGGTTCAGTGTAAAGATTTGAAAAAAGGTTAGAAACTAGTCATGAGCAAGATCATCTAAAAGTTTAGAGTATTTCTCAATAAGTTCATCGTTGACTTTCTTATCGATGATCTAACCAGCCTTACGCGAAAGGATCTTAATCAGGTAGAAGACTATACTACACAAGACGGAAGACAACGAGCTCGAAAGGAGTACAACCATCCTGCTGATAGTGTCATGGCACTAATCTATGCTATAATTGGTTTCAAAAAGGACACAGATTGGCACTGGGTAAGTGTAGGCGCATAGCAAGTCATTTCTATTGATATCAATGCTACAATATGATAAAGCATGAAAAGTACGATCAAGCTTTCTAAAAAACTCAAAAGCGAGCTCAGAAAACAAAAGAATCACCCACAAGAAACCTACCAAACTGTCATAGCTCGGCTTTTGAAAAATATTAAACAAGACGACATGCTAAGTGAGGAGGAAATCAAAGAAATTGAGGAAGGCATTGCAGATATCAAGGCAGGACGTGTATGTACAAAAGAGCAGCTCAAAAAGAAATTAGGGCTAAAATAGATTGGTATGACAGGGAAATATTTGTAATAGAAATTGAATATAGAAGAAAAATTTACAAAAAATAATTTGAGAATAAATTATGGAAATTATGTCTTAACACTATTTAAGAACCTTTGAATAAACAGAGGTAGTGGCAGTAAGCTCAAAAAAGCCGTTTATGTCAAGAGATTCAAGCACTAAAGAATTAATTTTTTTTATATGTATTTGGTTCTTGTTTGATTTGAATATCTGCATCTTAACTATTCACACACATAAAACATCCTCCGAAGACTGAACCATACACATACAAATAGCGTTCATGAGAAATACATGTAATATTTGGATAAATCAATCATTTTTGCTGAGGCTAGGCGTGCTGCATGGATTTCCGTTTGGACTCTGTTTGGAATAGGCATAGCTGAGGTAGCAATATCAACATACACAGGAAGCCTGACCTTACTTGCTGACGGACTTGATTCTATGGCCGATTCTCTTGTATCATTTATTGTTTGGTTTGGAATTAAAATGATACACAAGCCAAAAAACAAATTCTTTCATTTTGGTTATGCAAAATTAGAAAGCTTTGCAGCGTTTGTAGCTGCCATAGTAATTTCAATACTTGGAATCATCATAGTTTATCACGCATATGAAAAAATACTACACCCTGCGGATATAGTAAACCCAGAAATAACCATGATTACCCTGCTTGCTGCAGGTAGTATTTCGCTACACCGTGCATTCATGGTAAGAAAAATTGCAAAAAAACACAATCTCATTTCGCTAAATTTGGATGCAAAAAACTCCATCAAGGATGGCTCTGCATCATTTGTGGGATTTGCAAGTGTTCTGGCAGGGTATTTTGGAGTTCCCTATATGGATTCAATTGGTGGAATAGTAATTGCAATTTACATATTTTTCATGGCATACACGGCTATCAAGGAATCTACACTTGTACTACTTGATGCAGTAATAAATCCTGAGCTACAAGACGGAATTACAAAGTTAGTCGAAGAAGAATTCAAAATACAGGTAAATGAGGTCTTGGCTAGACCCATGGGTCACACACTATCAATCCAAGTCCACATTTTATTGGATAAGAATATGACTCTAGACAAAGTAGATGACATAGTTAGCAGACTGCAAAAGGCAATTGGAAAGAGATTTGATGCAGAAGAAATACTCATAATTCCAGAACCAAATTCTGCAATGATGTAAATCATAATTCTATGAAAAATCTATCCTAATTTTTTGTAATTCATTAAACCTTTGACATAATTCAAAAAAAGAGAATTTGCAAAGCTCAACACTATTTAAGATCCTTTGAATTAGTAGATGTAGTGGCAGTAAGCTCAAAAAAAGCCGTCTATGCAGCACTTTTTGGAAACCTAGGAATTGCAATATCAAAGTTCGTTGCGGCTATAATGACTGGGAGCGTATCAATGTGGGCAGAGGCATACCACTCTTCATCAGATACTGTAAACCAGATTCTTCTCCTAGTTGGAATCAAGGCCAGTACAAAAAAGGCAACGTATGCACATCAGTTTGGATTTGGCAAGTCTCAATATTTTTGGTCATTTATTGTAGCAACTATGATATTTGGCATCTCAGGAGTTCTTGCCCTAGAGCAGGGAATTTCTTCTCTGATAGATAAGGGTCATACTGTTGAGGATCCAACAATTAACTATATTATTTTAGCAATCGCTGCAGTTTTTGAAGGAAATGCCCTAAGAGTAGCGTTTAATGTGTTCAAAAAGGGCATAAAAGAAAAAGGAAAGGAGGTAAACTTTTCATCGCTTTTTCTGGAATTCAAAGAGAGTAAGGATCCTACAATTCTTACTGTAATTGTAGAGGATTCAGCTGCGTTACTTGGAATATTTGTTGCAGCAGTTGGAATCTTTTTGACAGACATTACAGGAAATGTAGTGTATGATGCAATTAGCTCCATTATAATTGGTATAATCTTGATGTTATTTGCATTCTTTTTAGCAAAAGAAAATCAAGGTTTGTTATTAGGAGAATCAATTACTGCAAAACAGTACAAAAAGATTGTTAAAGCAGTAAAAGGAATCGCTGAGGTAAATAGAGTAATCACATTAAGAACAATGCATCTGAGCCCAAATGATGTCTTAGTTGGAATCCAAGTTAATTTAAAGGACGGTCTTGAAACTAATCAAATAGAAACGGTTACCGATAAAGTTGAAGTAAAGATAATGGAAGTTCTCCCAAATGCAAACAGAAATCATATCTTTGTTGAGATAGAGCGGTAATTGCGTTCCACGTTTATTTCAGATCAAAATTAAATTTGGTTAAATTGGAATTTAATAGAATGCTTTATGAGGAAGACAGATAGAATCGGTTTTGAGAAAGTTGACGGATTCACAAATATTTTTGATTTTGGTGGGACTGCTTACAATCTCAGTTGTAAGTTTGGGTCATGACTCATTTGCACAAAGCTCAGAAACAATGAACATTGAAGCTGAGATTGATTCTGAATTTTTGTTCCAGATAAATCAAAGCACAAAAATAAAATCCGAAGACATCACAATAACATTTTTGAATGTTACAGCAGACTCGAGATGTCCAGCCGATGTCATGTGTGTTTGGATGGGTCAGGCTGACATTGAGCTTTTCGTGCAAAAAGGAGATGAGGAATCTTCAATAAACCTGTCAATTGGGGGAGACTCGAGCCCTGAGGAATCGATTTTTGATATGTATTTGATTCAGTTATTGGAGCTTGCACCTTATCCGTATAGCTCCAAGGTAATCCAGCCAGACGAATACACTGCAACTCTAAAAATTTCAAAATATGAAGAACTACAAGAGGAGAGCATATTGCCGCCATTAAAGCAAGTAAAACTTGGCCAAGAACCATCATGCAAAGAAAATCTTGTATTGATAAAAAAGTATAATGGAGATCCTGCATGTGTCAAGCCAGAAACTCGTGAAAAGCTCATAGAACGCGGCTGGACACTAGATACTTGAGCAGTTTTTTGATAAATTAGTATGACACCTTAATTTCGAAAAACATGCCATAGTGGAATTTTTGCTATAAATAGGTTCAAAAAAGTGTTCCGTGGTGATTTATTATCACCTTGCCGAAGTTGCCTTGTAGATCCATATGAGAAAGGAATTAGCCTTAATGATGATTATCGGTACTCTTGGAGTTTCTAGTGTATATGCCGATAGCCAGCTTACCATAGAAGAGTCACCAGGTCAGACTACTCCTCCTCTTACCGTTAAAGACAGTAGTAATGTTTTATTTCAGATTCTAAGTGACGGACAAGCAATAATCAACCAATTCATCCAGTTTTCAGGCTCAGGACTAACTGCACTTAGAACATATGTTTTTCCAGATTCTGATGGAACCGTAGTTTTAGAAGATACTACACAGACTCTTACACAAAAAACAATTGATACAGATTCTAACACTTTATCAAATATTGACGATGATGAGATTAAGACTGGTGCAGGAATTGACGTTACAAAATTAAGCGGCGGTTCTGTAGATAATTCCGAATTTGATAGACTTGATGGACTGGTAGCAGATATTCAACCTCAACTAAATGCAAAAGTCGATAATGGTGAAAATGTCGGAACAGGAACTGGACTTGTATTCAAAGATAAATCTGCTATGAATTTACGATTTAAGA
>Ga0187892_10001324_pt1 | contig 57130 bp, 49 predicted proteins | sample MA1701073metaG_FD_139345 | JGI IMG/M metagenome (GOLD analysis project Ga0187892, IMG submission 139345) | Bio-ooze microbial communities from a basaltic lava cave in the Kipuka Kanohina Cave System on the Island of Hawaii, USA - MA170107-3 metaG ...
CAGAACATCACCGAGTACGGGGCCCTCCGCATCCCCGACGACGCGGGCGGGGGCTGGCTCGTGAGCTACCGTCCCCCCGGGGCGGGGCCCAGTGTCGGGTCCGACGCCGAGCGGGACCACTGCCGGGAGTACCTGCCGGAGGGCAAGGGCCGCGGTGGGCGACCGACCCTGGGGGACCTGCGGACCGCCGAGCAGGAGGCCAGGACCGCCTTCGCCCGCACGGTGCGCGAGTTCCACGAGGTGGTGGCGCCCGGCCCGGTGTCGGCCGCCGCCTCCCCCGTGGAGATCGCCCTGGCCCGGGCCCGGATCCGCGAGGCCGAGGGCCGGGTGAAGGCGGTGGAGGCGGCCCGCGCGGCCCGGGCCCCCGGGCGGGTCCTGGCGCAGCTGCCGTCCGGCGCGCCCGCGCCGGGCTCCGAACCGGTGCGTGGCACGGTGTCGGACGCCCGGGGGAACCCGCTCGACGCCACCGTGATGGTGCAGGAGCCAACGCCCACGCCCGAGGAGTTCGTCGAGGGCAAGGACCATCCGTGGACCGAGCAGGACGCCGGCACTTCGACCCTGGTCCCGGCCGGACCGGACGGGCGGTTCTCGATCCCGGGCGACGTCTCGGTTGGCGGGGCGCTCCTGGTGGGCAAGGGCTGGGCGGAGAAGAAGGTGCCGGTGACGCCCGAGGACCCGACGGTCGTCGCCGGGGGGCCGAAGACCCCGGACGGGCCGCGCGTGTCGGGTCCACCAGGCGGCTCGATCCCGCGCGACCCCAAGCCGCCGGTCAGCACGCCGCGCAACGGCCCGCCGCCCGAAGACCCGCCGCCTCCGCCGCCGGAGGAGCCCCCGCCGCCCCCGCCGCCCCGGCCCGACCCGCCCAAGCCCTGCTGCCGGCTCGTGGGCGTGAACCTCTTCTACCCGGTCACCGACGACTGGCTGACCCCGGCCCCGATGCAGGAGGCGTTCAACGAGCCCGCCATCGGTGCGTCCCAGGTCTTCCTGCACGACGGCTCCTTCTTCCAGGACACCGTGGCGCTCTACGTGAAGGCCGTGGGGCACCCGTTCGAGATCTCCCATCACTACCGGAGCAACGTGACGACGAAGCAAGGCGGTCTGCTCGGCCACAAGCGCGACCTGAGCTACAACAAGCGCATCGTCCCCCTGGCCCAGCGCAAGGCGGAGTCCAACAGCCTGTTCGTCGAGCAGTTCCCGACGGAGAAGGTCCCGCTCCTGTACCTCGACGGCCGCGGGCGGGTGGACCGCTACGAGGTGCTGGAGACGGACTTCGTGCCCCGCCGCGTCCGGAACTTCGGCGCCGAGTTCCGCGCCTTCGTCACCACCTACAAGTCCCCGCCCGGCGCCTTCCACGAGATCCAGCGCTACGTGCTGCCGGACGGCGAGCCCCACCCCTTCGAGCGCCACCCCAACGTGGAGAAGGCGCCCGACCCCAACAAGAAGGGGCTCGTCTTCACCGAGCGGGTCTTCTACGTGCTGCGGGACAAGCACGGCTTCCGGCGCATCTTCAACTGCCGGGGCCAGCTCATCTACGCCAGCGATCGGAACGAGAACCTGATGACGTTCCTGTACAACACGGCCTTGCTCAACCCGTTGACCCAGAACCCGGTGCTGAAGACCATCGTCGACACCAACGGCCGGTCCTACGAGCTCGACTACCGCCTGGACCTCGGCCAGGGCGAGATCCTCACCAACATCCTGTGCGAGGTCGTGCGCGGCCGCGTCCCCATTCCCCGGCTCAAGTCCGTCACCGACTTCGACGGCCGCAAGCTCGTGTTCGCCTACCGGGGCGGCGCCGACGACCTGGACCTCGAGTCGGTGAGCTGGGAGCCCTTCGGGCCCGGGGACCTGGAGCGCGGCATCACCTTCGAGACGCGCTACACCTACACGGGCGAGCACCTCCTGGAGACGGTCAAGGCGCCGCGCGAGGTGATCGACGGCGGCCCCGAGTACCTCCGGGTGACCTGGAGCGGGACTCGCGTGAGCCGGCTCAAGGTGGGCGGCTCCCGCGCCGGCCGCAACGCGGGCGGCGAGTTCGAGATCGCTCCGCCCGGCGCAACGGTGGTGGTGCGGGACCGGGCCGGCAACTCGCGGCGGTACGACTTGAAGCGGCTTCCCGACGCGATGGTGGTCGAGCGGATCACCCTGACGGGGGCCCGCGGGGCGAACCGGGGGCCGTGGGTCACGGAGTTCAAGAACCACAACGCGGACTACCAGGTCGGGGAGATCGTGCTGCCGAAGGGCCACCGGCTCGTCCTGGCCTACGACGACGACAACCTGCCGATCGTCCAGGGGGCGGTTCGGAATCGAGCCGAGGACTACACGTACAAGAACGACCTCACCAGGGGGAACCTGCTGTCGATCACCCGGGTGTCCACCCGGCGCGGCGTGCCCGACCTCGTGACCGCCTTCGAGTACGAGCCGCTGTTCAACCAGGTCGCCAAGCGGACGGACCCCCGGCAGCACGCCATCACCTATCGCTACGCCAACCCGTTCCCCAACAGCTTCTTCAACAAGGTCTCCGGCGACAACGGCAACCCGAAGACCATCGAGATGCCGGAGACGACGAGACCCGACGGATCGAAGCTCACCCTGCGGGTGGAGCACACCTACTATCCGACCGACGGGCTGCTAGCCACGCGGACGGACACCGGCGGCCACGCCACGACCCACCTCTACGAGTCGGGGGTCAAGGCGAGCTACCTGAAGGCGATCCAGTATCCGGGCGAGAGGAGCGTCTCGTTCGAGCCCGACACGCGCGGCAACGTGCTGCGGGCCACCGACATGGGCGGGACGGTCACGCGATTCGACGTGAGCAAGCGGGATCTCGTCGACCGCAAGATCCAGGACGCGAACGGGTTCTCCAACCGCACGGACTACTTCTACGATCGCAACGGGAACGTCGTCCGGGTCGTGGTCGACCGCAAGGACAACTTCGAGAACCCGCGGGGGGAGCAGCCGGGGCCGACGTCCCGGTTCTGGGGCCGGATCACCCGGCAGCTGACCTACGATCTCCTCAACCGGCCCATCGAGGTCGTCGAGGACGCGGTCGGCGCCGACGCCGCCAAGCTGGCGACCACGATCTTCTACGATCCCAACGAGAACGTCGAGGCGGTGGAGACGCCGTCGCCGGCGCCGGGGGCGGCCACCGTGCGGACCACGTACACGCACGAGGGGCGTGACCTCGTGGAATCGATCACGCGCGCCGGCGTCGTCACCATCCAGCACGCCTACGACGCCCACGGCAACCTGGAGGCCAGCACCGATCCCCGGTGCGGCGCCACCACGGTGGCCGCCGCCATGGCGGCCGGGCCCACCCCCGCGTGTCCGCTGACCCGGTACGCCTACGACGAGTTCGACCGGCTCCAGCGCCTCATCGATCCCCTGAGCGGCGAGCTGGAATACGTCCGGGTCAACGCCAACGGCTACCCGGAGGAGGTGCGCTTCACGGGGACGACGGGGGCGGAGGGCGGGGGCCGGGAGGTCCTGAGCCGCATGACCTACCGGTACGACGAGCTGGACCGGCGGATCGAGCAGAAGCAGTACGTCCTCCGCGGGGTGGACACCCAGGGGCGGGTGGCGGCCGACGCGGGCGGCGCCATCACGACGCAGTGGTTCTACGACCGGGACGGGCTCGTCGAGAAGGTCGTCGGCCCCGGCGCCGGGGAGACCGTGTTCGCCCACGACGCGCTCCACCGGCAGACGCGGGTGACCGACGCGGAGGGCAACCAGACGGAGTACGAGTACGACAAGGCCGGGAACGTGGAAGTCATCAAGGAGGTGGCGCGGGAGCGATCCGTCGACCCCGACACGGGAGCGGCCGTCGACCGGACCGTGACCTATACGACCCGGCTGAGTCACGACGCCCTCGGGCGGCCCACCTCGCGGACCGACCCCGGAGGCCACACGAGCCGGATCTTCTACGACAGCCTCGACGCCGTCCGGGGCGCCGTCGAGGACGGGTACGTCTCCGTCATGGTCTACGACGGCTTGAGGCGTCTCCGGCAGCGGAGCGGCGCCGGCCAGCAGGTCAGCTACACCTACACGCCGGCCGGCACCGTGCGCTCGGCCCGGTCCGCCGCGGGCGAGCGGGCCTGGGAGTACGACGTGCTGGGACGCGTGGTGAAGGTCGAGGAGGAGGTCACCGGCTTCTCGGCGCCGACAGCCGCGTTGCGGACGGTGGAGCGGCGGGTCACGCGGATCGCCTACGACCCCGCCGGCAACCCGACCGTGACCACGGATCCGAACGGCACCGAGGTGACGACGACCTTCAACGCCCTGAACCTCCCCACCGCCGTCAGCATCCGTCCGGCGCCCAACGTGCTCGGGCCCGAACGGGAAGGCTACCGGTACGATGGGCTGGGCCGGCTCGTGTACGCGGAGAGCGTGTCCGCCGAGCACGGCGCCGCGGCGGTGGCCTTCGCCTACGACGGGCTGGGTCGGCCCCTGCTGGACGAGCAGATCTTCCGGGGGGACCGCCAGACCGTCCTCCGGAGCTACCCGGCCGATCTCGCCGGGCTGGGCATCCACTACCCGGCGCTGGCGAGGCTCGGGGGCGGGCGCGGCCCGACGCTGGACGTGCGCCACGACAAGCTCGGGCGCGCCGTCCGGTTGCTGGTGGAGGGGCGGGACGCCGCCGACTACCTGTACGCCGGCAGCGACCGGGTGTCCTGGCGCCGGGCGGGCAACACGGTGCAGACCCACGTCCGCTTCGACCAGGAGCGCAAGCCCACCGCCATCACCGTCCGGTCGGACGCCTCCGGCCTGCTCTGGCAGTCGGTGGTCAACGCCTACGCCGTGCACCGCCCCGTGCAGGCCTCGGAGGGGTTCTTCGCCGGCGGACGTCTGACCGAGGGGAGCACCGTCACCACGCGGCTCGACGCCGCGGGGCGCCCCGTCGCCAGCGTCACCGAGCAGACCACGGGCCTGTCGGCCGGGACGCTGCGGTCGGTGCGGAGCGAGACCCTGCGCGAGTACGACGGGGCGGGGCAGGTGGTCAAGACGGTGGAGTTCGCCTACGAAGACGCCCGGCGGCTGCTCACCTCGGTCCGGTCCGACGCCTACACCTACCGGGAGCCGGGGCGGATCGCGTCGACGACGACCAGTCTGGCGCAGAACCTCGCCTTCACCCGCACGGAGACCACGGTGGATCGCGACGGGCGCCCCGAGACGACGTCGAACCTGGACTTCGCCCAGGCGGCGTCCCTGGCCGAGGCCGCCCCCAACCCCGAGGTCCAGGACTTCGAGTACGACGCCAACGGCAACCTGGTGGCCGACACGCGCTTCGTCTACGCCTACGACCATCGGAACCGGCTGACGCGGGTCATCGACAAGTTCAAGCGGGGGCTCGGGCCCATCGAGCTGCGGGGCACCTTCGTGAACTTCTCCGTCAGCTACGTCTACGACCCGCTGGGGCGACGCGTGCTCCAGGACTTCCGGCCCAAGGTCGCCGACCTGCCGGGCTCGCGGTTCCCCGACCCGAAGCTCCAGGACGCGCGCTTCCTCTACGACGGCCCGCGCGTGATCGCCGAGGTCGACGTCGACCGGACCACGGGGCGGGCGGGCCCGCTGCTCGCCCGGTACTTCCACGGGGCGCAGCCGCACGAGCTCTTGCGGATGGACCGCCGGCGGGACGACGCGGGGACGGGCCCGCTCGAGACCTTCTACTTCCACGACGACTTCCACGGCGCGGTCCGGTTCCTCACGAGCGACCGCACCGCGACGGTGGAGCGCGCGGTGGCGGCGGACGTCGGCGTCGTGGAGGACGAGCGGGTGATCGAGGGGTCGACGACCCGGGTCCCCTACACGACGTGGACGACGCGGCAGGAGGCGTTCAGCGGCGCCCAGTACCGGGAGGACGATAGCTCGTTCCTCTTCAACTACCGGAGCGCGCCGAGGACGTTCGCCCGCCTGGCCGTGCCCGATACGGAGTTCTTCCAGCTCCGGCGGGCGGCCCTCTCGGCCCAGGAGAAGAAGCGGCAGCTCCTGGTCCTGGCGGTGTCGCTCGGGCCCTTCGCCGTCGAGGGCGTCGTGGCCGGCATCACCCTGGCCCCGGCCGCCTTCGCGGGGGGTGGCCTGTCGGGCGGCTTGACCGGCGTCGTCGCCGACTACGGCCTGACGCGACTGATGGGCGGCGAGTACAGCCTGGAGAAGGGGCTCATCGCCTTCGGGCTGGGGGCGGTCTCGGGGGGCACGGCGGGCGTGGCCATGCGCACGCTCGGCGCGGCGAGCAAGCTCGCCGCCGCGACGTCCTTCGCGGTGGACACCGCGGTGGGGACCGGGTTCGACATGGCCTACTACGGGGACAGCCTCCAGCACGCGCTGATCACCAACCTGGCGTTCAACACGCTGGGCGCCGGCGTCGGGGCCGCGGTGGGCCGGGCGGTGCCGCACCGGGGCGCCCCGCCGGCCGGGGCCAAGGCGGTGGCCGTCGCCTCCCGGACCCGGGCGGCGATGCGCTCGGACGGCTGGCTGTCGAAGGCGCTCGACGACCTCGAGATCGAGGCGGACCCGTCCAACCAGCAGGTGTGGGACCGCATGGGCCGGACCGCCCAGTCGGCCATCAATGCGCGGGTCATCCAGGTCATCGAGCTGCAGGCCCGGAGCGGGGACAAGCTGGCCCGGATCTTCATGCGGGCCTACAACCGCGGGAAGGTGCGGGTCGACATCACCCCCGACCACTTCCCCGGGTACAAGGAGAGCTACCTGGGGTATCGCCGGCGGATCGGCGGGCGGCACGTGGACCCCGACCTGTTCATCAACCCCTTCGGCAAGGGGGGGAAGCTACGGAGCGCGGGCGACCTGGCGGGCACGGTGATGCACGAGTTCGTCCACATGCTGGGCGGCAACGAGTTCCAGGCCTGGTACCACGAGCTCCAGTTCCTGCTGCGGGTCGGCGTGGCCGACGCGGCCGGGCGGCGGTACCTGCTCGCCCAGAAGCTCTCCCGGATCGCCCAGGCCTCGCCGCTCGTCGGTGGGGGTCCCGTGGCCGCCAGCATGTGGCTGCACCACACGCTCGTGCCCGTGTACGTCGGCGCCTATGTCGACAAGTTCCTGCAGCAGGGGCTCTCGCGCGAAGACGCGTTCCGGCACGCCTTCCAGGTGGCGGTGCACGAGCTCCTGTTCTGAGGACGCCCGGCCGCGCGCGACGGGCGAGGGGAGGAGCATGACGGGTCGGTGGAGGTCGTGCATCCGGAGGGGGACCGGCATCGTCCTCGCCGGGGTCATGGTGGTGGGGAATGGCCTTCAGGCCCAGGAGCCCGGCCCCGACGACCCCCTCTACCGGGCGCGCGGGTCGTGGGGGCAGGCCTACGACGACCAGTGGGCGCTCAAGCGCATCGGGTTCACGCCGATGGGGCGGGGCGCGTCCGCCTGGGATCTGGCCGCCGACGCCGCCCATCCCGTCATCGTGGCCGTCATCGACACCGGGCTCGACTACTTCCACCCGGATCTCCGGCGGGAGAACGTGTGGCGCAACCCCGCCGAAACGCCCAACGGCGAGGACGACGACGGCAACGGCTTCGTCGACGATCTGATCGGCTGGAACTTCGTCGACCAGGACAACAACCCCTGGGACAGCTCCGGCCACGGGACCCACGTCGCCGGCGTCATCGCCGCCACCATCGGCAACAGGGAGGGCATCGCGGGGATCAATCCCCACGTCCGGATCATGCCGCTCAAGGTGCTGAACTTCCTCGGGCGCGGCCAGAGCTCGGGCATCGCCGAGGCGATCTTCTACGCCGTGAAGCACGGAGCGCGGATCATCAACCTGAGCCTGGGCGGCCAGCTCCTCTCGAAGACCGAGCGGCTCGCCATCGACTACGCGCACGGCAAGGGCGTGCTGGTGGTGGTGGCGGCCGGGAACCTGGGGGCCGACACCGTCGACTTCGGCCCCGCCGGGCTCCGGAGCGCGCTCACGGTGGCGGCGACGGGCCCCGACGACCGGCGGGTCGGCTTCTCGAACTGGGGCCAGGCCGTCAAGATCGCCGCCCCGGGCCTGGACGTCCTCTCGCTCCGGGCCCGGCGCACCGACTTCGTGCTCGTGTCCGGGCTCAAGGACTACCGAGCGGGAGCCGCGTTCGTGGGGCCCGGCGCCCGCTACTACCGGGCCACCGGCACCTCGTTCGCGGCGCCCTTCGTGTCGGGCGTGGCCTCCCTGCTCCTGTCCCGGAACCCCCGGCTCACCAACGTGCAGGTCGAGCGCATGCTCCTGATGTCCGCCGACGACCTCGAGGTGCCCGGCTGGGACCAGTTCACGGGAGCGGGACGGCTGAACGCGGCGAAGGCCCTTCGCGCGGATCCCGACTGGTACCTGCTCGTCAAGGTCAAGGCCGTCCAGCCCGTCCGCGAGGCGGGCCGGACCGTGGTCCGGGTGGACGGGACCGTGGTCGGGAGCGATCTCACGCGCTACGTCATCGAGCTGGGCCAGGGGGCGTCGCCGACGAGCTGGAAGCGGGTCGGGGCCGAGCAGACGCAGGCGGTGGAGGACGGGGCGCTCGGGGTCGTGCCCGTCCGCGAGATCACGGCGCGCGGCGCCTGGGTCATCCGCGTGGTGGCCGAGGACGGGCGGGGGAACCGGCGCGAGGCGCGCGGCACCTTGACGGTCGATTGATGGGCAACCATCCACACACGGGGAGGGCAGCGATGCGCACCATCGGCGGGAGACTCGCGACGGCGCTGGGGCTGATGCTCCTGGCGCCCCAGTTGGCCTGGGCAGTGGCGAACGTGGCGGGCACCGTCACGGACACGCAGGGCAACGCCCTCGCCGGCGCCACGGTGAAGCTCTCGGACAGCGACGTCGAGGTCAAGACCGACGACAAGGGCCGCTACGAGATTCGCAACGTGGACCTCAAGGGCCAGCGCGAGGAGCGGCGGACGGTCGTGGTCACCCATCCCCGGCTGGACCGCGCCGAGCGCAAGGACGTGGTGCTGGAGGACGGCAAGACGACGCGCCTCGACTTCGCCGGGCTCCTCCTGGCCCTGCTCGTCGGGCCGTACACGCCGACGCCCGGGCTGGGCCGGGTCGCGGTCGGGCCGCTCGGGCAGTACGGTCACACCCAGCTGAACCTCGGGGACGAGTCGGAGACGGTCACGGTCAATGGCTCGTCGAGCACGTTCAAGGGGACCAGCGCCGGACGCGACTTCACGCTCGACCTGGGCGGCGGGGCGGCCCAGGGGGCGGTGGGCCTGCCCGGGTTCCCCGTCGTCGGCAACGTGCGGGCCAACCCCTGGATCAACTTCATGGTCGGCGGCGCCGCCGCCCGGATTCGATCCGAGAGTCCGGTGGCGCCCGGCTCGACCTTCGATCTGAAGACCAGCGGGGTCCTGTCGGGAGCGGGGGCCAACGTCGCCTTCGAGTGCCCGGACTGTCCGTACTGGCTCGGGGTGGGCTACGACTACTGGCGGCTGGACGCCAGCGGGCGGCGGGATCCGTGCGTGCCGTTCTCGTCGCCGGCCGTCGCGAGCTGCTCCTCACAGGTGGACCTGACCATCCAGGCCCATCAGTTCAGCGCGCGCGTCGGGCGTACCTTCTCGAACAACCAGGTCACCGTGTACGCCGGGCCGGGGTTCACGTGGACCCGGGGCCAGAACGACGTGCGGATCGACCGGGTGCTGGCCGGCTCGGGCGGGACCACCACCATCACGAACGTGGTGGACCAGGAGCTGAAGGCGAGCCGGGTGGTGGGGATCGTCGGCGTGGCCGCCCGCATCGGTCCCGGCTTCGGCATGCTGGAGACGCGCTTCAACGACAAGGACGTCTCGGTCCTGTTCCGGCTCATGGTCGGCTTCGATCTCGGCGCGCTCCTCGGCGCGCGCTAGCCGCGGGGCTCCCGCGACGGGGCGAGGTGGCGTGCTACACTCGCCCCGTCGTGGACCTCGCGCTGTTCGACTATTCCCTCCCGCCCGCGCTGATCGCCCAGGACCCGGTGGAGCCCCGCGACGCCTCGCGGCTGCTCGTGCTCGACCGGCCGAGCGGCGCGTGGGCCGACCGGAGCTTCGCCGAGCTGCCCGCGCTGCTCCGGCCCGGCGACTGTCTCGTGGTCAACCGGAGCCGCGTGCTGCCCGCGCGCCTCCTGGGCGCCCTCGAGCCCGACGGCGCCGCCGCCGAGCTGCTCCTGCTCCGGCCGCTCTCCGCGACCGGCTGGGAGGCCCTGGCGCGGCCCGCCCGGCGCTGCCGGGTGGGCGTGGCCGTGCGGCTCGGCGACGGCGTCCGCGCCCGCATCGTGGGCGCGGGCGAGCGGGGCCTCCGGCGCGTGGAGGTGGAGGCGCCGTGGCCGGTGCGCGAGGTCCTGGAGCGCTTCGGGCTGCCGCCGCTGCCCCCCTACATCGACCGCCACGAGGCGCCCGAGCCGGAGGACCGCGAGCGCTACCAGACCGTCTACGCCCGGGACGACGGGTCGGTGGCGGCGCCGACGGCGGGGCTGCACTTCACCCACGCGCTCCTCGCGGCGCTCGCCGCCGGGGGCGTCGAGGTCCACGGGCTGACGCTGCACGTGGGCCCGGCCACCTTCCGGCCCGTGACGGGCCGGGGGGGCGAGGCCGAGCGCCTCCCGCCCGAGGAGGTCGACGTCCCCGCCGAGACGGCGGCGGCGGTGGGCCGGGCGCGGCGGGAGGGCCGGCGCGTGGTGGCCGTCGGCACCACGACCACCCGCGCCCTGGAGTGGGCGGCGGATCCGTCGGGCGGGGTGCGTCCGGGGCGCGGGGCCGCCGACCTGTTCATCCGCCCCGGGCACGCCTTCCGCGTGGTCGACGCCCTCGTGACCAACTTCCACCTGCCGCGCTCCACGCTTCTCGTCCTGGTGTGCGCCTTCGCCGGCCGCGAGCCGACGCTCGCCGCCTACGCCCACGCCGTCCGCGCGGGCTACCGCTTCTATTCCTACGGCGACGCCATGCTCGTGGGGTGATGGGCGCCCTCGCCTTCGAGGTGCTCGCCGCCGACGGCCGGGCGCGCCGCGGACGGCTCCGCACCGCCCACGGCGCGGTCGACACCCCCGCCTTCATGCCCGTCGCGACCCAGGGCAGCGTCAAGAGCCTCTCCCCGGCCGACCTCCGGGCCACCGGCACCCAGATGGTGCTGGCCAACACGTACCACCTGCTCCTGCGCCCCGGCCCCGACGTGGTGCGCGGCCTCGGGGGGCTGCACGCCTTCATGGGCTGGGACGGCCCCCTCCTCACCGACTCGGGCGGGTTCCAGGTGTGGAGCCTGGCCCGGCTCCGGCGCCTCCGCGAGGAGGGCGTGGAGTTCCGCTCCCACGTGGACGGCGCGCTCCACCTCCTGACCCCCGAGCGCGTGGTGGCCGTCCAGCACGCCCTCGGCGTCGACGTCCTGCATCCCCTCGACGAGTGCCTGGCCCAGCCGGCGACGGCGGCGGAGACCGAGCGCTCGCTCACGCTCACCCTCCGCTGGCTGGCGCGCGCGGTGGCCGCCCACCGCCAGGCGGGCGAGCCGGGGGCGCTGTTCGGCATCGTCCAGGGCGGCGTGGAGCCGGCGCTCCGCCACCGCGCCGCGGAGGCCACGTGCGCCTTCGACCTGCCGGGCTACGCGATCGGGGGCCTGGCGGTGGGCGAGGCCAAGGCGGTGCGCGGCGAGATGACGGACCTGGTGGCGGGGCTGCTGCCCGCCGACCGGCCCCGCTATCTCATGGGCGTCGGCCGGCCCGTGGACCTGGTGGAGGCGGTGGCGGTGGGCGTGGACCTGTTCGACTGCGTCCTGCCCACCCGCAACGCGCGCAACGGCCAGGCCTTCACCGCCGGCGGGCCGCTGACGATCACCCACGCCCGCTTCGCGCGCGACGAGGCGCCGCTGGACCCGGCGTGCGGCTGCGAGGCGTGCCAGGGCTTCTCGCGGGCCTACCTGCGCCACCTGTTCGTGGCGCGCGAGCTCCTGGCCTACCGGCTCCTGACCCTGCACAACGTGACCTTCTACCAGGGGCTGCTGGCCGAGTGCCGGGAGGCCATCGCGGCGGGGCGTTTCGCGGCACTCCGCGCTGTGCTCCTGGCGCGACATGGGGTAGAATCCGTCGACGGTCCGGCCGAGCCAATCTCCGACGTGGAGGCGTGATCGACATGGTGGACTGGGCGTACGCGGGCGCCGCGCCGCCCGACGGCGGCGGAGTGGGGTCGGTGATGACCCAGCTCCTCTTCTTCGCGGCCATCTTCGCCATCTTCTATTTCCTGTTGATCCGGCCCCAGCAGAAGCAGAAGCGCGAGCGCGAGACCATGCTGCGCGCGGTCAAGAAGGGCGACCGCGTGGTCACGACGGGCGGGCTGCACGGCACCGTCGTGTCCCTCGCCGAGCACACGGTCACGCTCAAGGTCGCCGACCAGGTCCGGGTGGACCTGGACCGCTCGGCGGTGGGCCGGATCGTGGCGCCGAGCGACAAGGAGTCCGGCGGCTGATGCGACGGCGGCTCTGGCTGCGGATCGGCATCGTGGTGGCGGCGGTGCTGGCCTCGGTGTGGTACCTCTACCCGCCCACCCAGACCATCAACCTCGGGCTCGACCTGCAGGGCGGCATCCACCTCGTGCTGGGCGTGGACGTGGACAAGGCGCTGGCCACCCAGGTGGAGCGGACGGCCGACAGCCTCCGGAGCGACCTCGAGCGCCGCGGGATCGCCGTGCGGAGCTTCGAGCGCCGGGGCGCCACCGAGGTGGTCGTGCAGTTCGTGGCGCCCGCGCAGTGGAACGACGCCCAGGCCGTGGTCCGCGACTACGGGATCTTCGAGACGCGGGAGCCGGACCAGGCCGCCGGCCGGCTGGTGCTGGCGCTGAGCCCCCGGGAGGCGACCACCCTGCGCGACCTGGCCGTCCGCCAGGGCCTGGAGACGATCCGCAACCGCGTGGACCAGTTCGGCGTCGCCGAGCCCTCCATCCAGCAGCAGGGAGACAACCGCATCCTCGTCCAGCTGCCGGGCGTGCAGGACCCGGAGCGGGCCAAGGCCCTGATCGGCAAGACGGCGCTGCTCGAGTTCAAGCTCCTGGACCCGCGGATGGACGTGGAGACGGCGCTGGCGTCGGCGCCGCCGCCCGGCAGCGAGATCCTCTACCAGCGCCGGGTGGACCGCCAGACCAAGCAGGAGCAGCGCGTGCCGTACCTCGTGCAGAAGCGGGCGGTGGTCACGGGCCGCGACCTCTCCACCGCGCGCGTCTCCATCGACCAGACGACGAGCGAGCCCTACGTCTCGGTCGAGTTCAACGCCGCCGGCACCAAGGCCTTCGGCGACGTCACCGAGTCCAACGTCGGCCGCCAGCTCGCCATCGTGCTGGACGGCAACATCCACTCCGCGCCCGTGATCCGGGAGCGCATCCCCGGCGGCCGGGCCCAGATCACCGGCGGGTTCACCCTGGAGGAGGCCACCGACCTCGCCATCGTCCTGCGCGCCGGCGCGCTGCCGGCGCCGGTGCAGGTGCTGGAGGAGCGCACGGTGGGCCCCTCGCTCGGGGCCGACTCCATCCGCCAGGGCATGATCGCGATCCTGGCCTCGACCGCCCTCGTGTTCGTGTTCATGATGGTTTACTACCGCCTGTCCGGCATCGTGGCCGACGTCGCCCTCGGCCTGAACCTCCTCGTGCTGCTGGCGGTGATGGCCGGCTTCCGCGCCACCCTGACCCTGCCCGGCATCGCCGGCATCGCGCTCACCATCGGCATGGCCGTCGACACCAACATCCTGATCTTCGAGCGCATCCGGGAGGAGCTGCGGTCGGGCAAGACGGTGCGGGCGGCCATCGACGCCGGCTTCGTCCGGGCCTTCCGCACCGTCATCGACACCCACGTGACCGTGCTCGTCTCCGCCATCATCCTCTACAACTTCGGCACGGGGCCCGTGCGCGGGTTCGCGCTGTCGCTCGGGGTGGGGATCATGGCCAGCCTGTTCACGGCCGTGTTCTTCACCCGGCTGCTCTTCGACCTCCTGTACATGGGCGGCCGGCGCCGGGAGTCGCTGTCCATATGATCGAGCTGTTCCGGGCCCCCGCCTTCAACTTCATCGGCCGCCGGCGGTGGGCGTACCTGCTGTCCGCGCTCGTCATCGCCCTCGGGCTGGCCTCCATCATCGCCAAGGGCGGCCTCCGCTACGGCATCGACTTCTCGGGCGGCACGCTGATCCAGGTGCGCTTCGCGAGCGCGGTCGACATCGCCCGGATCCGGGCCGCGCTCGACACCATCAAGCTCGGCGAGAGCGTCATCCAGGAGTTCGGCGACCCCCGGGAGTTCCTGCTGCGGCTGCCGCTGGTGGAGCTGCCGGCCGAGGAGGTGAACCGGCGGGTCCAGGAGGCCCTGGCCCGGGACCCCGCCCTCGGCCAGCCCGAGATCCGGCGGGTCGAGTTCGTCGGGCCCCAGGTCGGCCGCGACCTCCAGTACCAGGCCCTCTACGCCGTCCTGTGGAGCATGGTCGGCATCCTGGTCTACGTCGCGCTCCGCTTCGACCTCAAGGGGGGCGCGGCGGCCATCGTGGCCATCGTCCACGACGTCCTGGTCTGCCTGACCGCCATGTCGCTGACCAACCGCGAGATGTCGCTGCCCGTCCTCGCCGCGCTGCTGACCATCATCGGCTACTCGGTCAACGACACGATCGTCGCCTACGACCGGGTGCGCGAGAACCGGGGCAAGGGCGTCCGCCGGGGCGAGCCCTTCGCCGCCCAGATCAACGCCGCCATCAACCAGACCCTGTCCCGGACCGTGCTCACGGCCCTGACCACCTTCTTCGCCACCCTGGTGCTGTTCCTGTTCGGGGGCAAGGTGCTGGAAGATCTGGCCTTCGTGCTCGCGGTGGGGGTGGTGACGGGCACCTATTCGACCATCTACATCGCCGGGGCGCTCATCGTGGACTGGACCCTCTGGTGGGAGGGGCGGACGTCCCGGGCCAAGAAAGCCGTAGCGAGGGTGTGAGTCCGGTGGCACAATAGCAGGTCAACCCGGGGAGGACAGAGGGTTGACCCAGCTGCAGGCCCTGATCGAGGAGATCCCGAAGTACCAGCCCGGCGCCGACCTCGGCCTGGTCGAGCGCGCCTACGCGTTCTCCGCCCGCTCCCACCACGGCCAGCAGCGCGCCTCGGGCGAGCCGTACCTGTCCCACCCCCTGGAGGTCGCCCACCTCCTGGTGGGCTTCCGGATGGACGTGACCACGGTCACGGCCGGCCTCCTGCACGACGTCCTCGAGGACACCCAGGCCACCAAGGACCAGCTCTCGGAGGAGTTCGGCGCCGAGATCGCCGAGCTGGTGGACGGCGTGACCAAGATCGGCAAGCTGGCCTTCTCCTCCCGCGAGGAGCGGCAGGCCGAGAACTTCCGCAAGATGCTCGTGGCCATGGCCCGCGACCTCCGCGTGCTCATGATCAAGCTCGCCGACCGCCTGCACAACATGCGTACGCTCGACTACCTCCCCGTGGACAAGGCCCGCAAGGTGGCCCAGGAGACCCTCGACATCTACGCCCCCCTCGCCCACCGCCTCGGCATGGCCAAGGTCAAGGCGGAGCTGGAGGACCTGGCCCTCCGCAAGCTGCACGCCGACGACTACCAGGAGCTGCAGCGGCGCGTGGCCAAGCGCCGGCTCGAGCGGGAGGCGGAGATCAACCAGGTCATCGCCATCCTGCACGACAAGCTCCGCGAGGTCGGCATCGAGTCCAAGATCGGCGGGCGGCCCAAGCACTTCTACTCGATCTGGAAGAAGATGAAGGAGGGCGGCCGCGAGTTCGACGAGATCTACGACCTCACGGCCGTGCGCGTCCTCACCCCCACCGTGCGGGACTGCTACGGCGCCCTCGGCGTCATCCACTCGCTGTGGAAGCCGGTGCCGGGCCGCTTCAAGGACTTCATCGCGATGCCCAAGGTCAACATGTACCAGTCGCTCCACACGACGGTCATCGGCCCCAAGGGCGACCCGGTGGAGGTGCAGATCCGCACCTGGGAGATGCACAAGATCGCCGAGGAGGGCATCGCCGCCCACTGGCTCTACAAGGAGCGCCGGAACGAGCGCGACCGCTTCGACCAGGCCTTCACCTGGCTCCGCCAGCTCCTCGAGTCGCAGAACGAGGTCAAGGACCCCCGGGAGTTCATGGACACCGTGCACCTCGACCTGTTCCCGGACGAGGTCTACGTGTTCACGCCCAAGGGCGACGTCAAGGCCCTGCCCGAGGGCGCCACCCCCATCGACTTCGCCTACGCCGTCCACACCGACGTCGGCCACCACTGCGTGGGGGCCAAGGTCAACGGCAAGCTGGTCCCCCTGCGCAACGTGCTCCAGCAGGGGGACATCGTCGAGATCGTCACCTCCCCGAGTCAGCACCCGAGCCGCGACTGGCTCAAGAGCGTCAAGTCCACCCGGGCCCGCTCCAAGATCAACCAGTGGCTCAAGATCGAGGAGCGGGCGCTCTCGCTCGCCCTCGGCCGGGAGCTGTTCGACCGCGAGGCCAAGAAGTACCGCCTGGCGCCGGCCACCCTGCTCGCCTCGGACGAGATGAAGCGGCTCCTGTCGGACCTCGGCTTCCCGTCGGTGGACGACCTGCTGGCCTCGGTGGGCTACGGCAAGACCTCCGTGCCGCAGGTGCTGGGCAAGCTGGGCGCCGCGCTGTCCCACGAGGCCGAGGCCGAGCCCCGGGCGCCGCGGACGCCCAGGAAGCCCGACGGGACGGCGGCGGTCAGGATCCGCGGGGTGGACGACCTCCTCGTCCGCTTCGCCAAGTGCTGCTCGCCGGTCCCCGGCGACGCCATCGTGGGCTTCATCACGCGGGGGCGGGGCCTCACCGTGCACTCGCGCGACTGCCTGTCGGTGGCCAAGAACGTGCTGGACCGCGAGCGCCTGGTGGCGGTGGAGTGGGAGGCGGGCGAGTCGACCAAGCGGCCGGTCAAGATCGCCGTCTACATCGGACAGGACCGGCCCGGCCTCCTGGCCGAGATCACCGGCGCCATCTCCTCTCGCCAGGGCAACATCACCAAGGCCGAGGTGACCGTCACCGAGGACCGCAAGGGCATCAATCACTTCGTGGTCGAGGTGGACGACCTGCGCCAGCTCCAGGACATCATGCACGCCATCCGCGAGGTCCGCGACGTGGCCAACGTCGAGCGTGTCCGGGGGCTGTGAGGACGCCGTGACGCGCGCCGAGTTCGAGGGGCTGGTGGCGCGGGCGCTGCGCGGGCTGCCGCGCGCCTTCAAGACCAAGCTGGCCAACGTGGCGGTGGTGGTGGAGGACTGGCCGGACGAGGCGACGCTGCAGGAGATGGAGATCGAGCCGCCCGACACCCTCTACGGGCTCTATCGCGGCGTGGACCTCACCCACCGGGACTCGTTCTACGGCAACGTGCTCCCCGACACGATCCACATCTACCAGGGGCCGATCGAGGAGGACTGCGCCGACGAGCGGGAGATGGCCGATCTGGTCCGCGACACCGTGATCCACGAGGTGGGCCACTACTTCGGTCTCGACGACCCGACCATGGAAGCCATCGAGGACGGGCCGTAGCCCCGTCCGGCCGCCGTCGCTCCCCGCCCCACACGCCCGCTGTTCTAGACGCCTCACCCAGCGTCCGCTAAGTTTTTTGCTTGACAAGAGTTTCAGTTGTTCCTATCGTTTCAGCGTACGCTGAAAGTTATGGGACAAGTGAAAGGATGGTCAGGTCGGACGATATCCGGCTGTTGGCGCTACAGCGGCTCAGGGACCTGTTCGCCAAGGCGAGCGGCTGGGAAGAGCTTCCCGGTCACCGCGTCAACACGCAAGTCGTCGATTTCCTGGTGAGATTCAAAATGGGCTCGGCCCATCACACGCTCGCGGTCGAAATCACTTCCCTCGGCCAGCCCCGCCAGATCCGGGATGCCATCGCCAAGCTCGCGGAGGTCCGGCGGGAGCTGCCCGACGCCTATCCCGTGGCGGTGGCGCCCTACATCGGTCCCCAGAGCGCGACGCTCCTGCGGCGCCAGGGGTTCGGGTACCTCGACCTGTCGGGCAACTGCGCGCTGGCCTTCGACAACGTCCTCATCGAGAAGGACGGCAAGCCGAACCTCAGGCCCTCGACCCGGCCGCTCAAGTCCCTGTTCGCGCCGCGCGCCACGCGCGTGGTCCGCGTGCTGCTCGTGGACCCCCAGCACGCCTGGCGTCTCGAGGAGCTGGCCAAGACGGCCGACGTGAGCCTGGGGCACGCCCACAACGTGGTCAAGCGGCTCCAGGACCTGTCGTGGGTCGAGCGGGACGAGCAGCAGCGCATCCAGCTGGCCAAGCCCGCCGACCTCCTGGACGCCTGGGCGGACGTGTACTCGCACCGGGCCAATCCCACCCAGGTCTACTTCTCGTCCGAGCGGGTGACGCGCCGCCTGGTGGGGGAGGTGGCCCGGGCCGCTCACGCGGCGGGCCGGCGCTTCGCGTTCACGCTGCACTCCGGCGCTGCCCTCGTCGCCCCCAACGTCCGGATGCCCGCCATTCACTGCTACGTCGAGGGCCCCCCGGAGCCCGTCGCGCGGGCGCTCGGCCTGCGCCCGGCCGAGGGGGAGGGCAACGTGCACCTGCTGACGCCGTACGACGCCGGGGTGTTCCACGCGCCCATCGCCAAGGGCGGCGTGCCCGTGGTCTGCCTGCCCCAGCTCTACGTGGACCTCTTCCACCACGAGCGGCGGGGCCGGGAGCAGGCCGCGCACCTGAGACGCGAGGCGATGGGCTACTGATCGCCGCGCGACGGTCCCGGGGCGCACCTGCTCCGGGGCGGAGGATCGAGAACGCAGCGGAAAGGAGGTGATCGACGAATGGCCAAGAAGAAGGCGACCAAGAAGAAGGCCAAGAAGAAGTAGTAACCGTGGTGCGGTGGGGGGTGGCGGCCTCCCACCGGGACTCATCCATCATGGGACGGGCGGGGGGCGGTGACGCCCCCCGTTCCGTCGTTGCCGTTCAGACGACCTTGGTCACCTTGCCAGCCTTGAGGCACCGGGTGCAGACGCGCATCCGGGCCACCCGACCCGCGATCGAGGCGCGCATGGACACGAGGTTGGCGAGCCAGCGGCGCTTGGTCACGTTGTGGGCGTGGCTGATCCGATGCCCCACGGACGGGCCTTTCCCGCAGACGTCACACCGCTGGGCCATGCGTGTCCCTCGAAGTCAGAGTGGGTTTGCCGGCGATGGCCCTCCTTTATAGCATGGGGCGCGAGACGAGGCAACCGCGCGTGGCGACGAGCCGAGAGCAGGGGCCCCGGGCGGGCGGCGGGCCGCCCCCGGACGCGGGGCCCGCGACGCCGCTCCGGTACCTGCCCGGCGTCGGTCCCCACCGGGCCACCCTCCTGGCCAAGCTCGGGCTCGCCACCGTCGAGGACGCGCTCTACTTCCTGCCCGCCCGCCACGAGGACCGCACGCGGCTGCTGCCGCTCCGGAGCGTGGTCCCCGGCGAGACCGCGAGCGTCACCGGCGTCGTCCGGGGCGTGAGCCCCCCGCCGCGAGGGCGGCCCCGCAACCCCCTCGCCGTGCTCCTGGGCGACGGCAGCGGCTTCCTGTCCTGCGTCTGGTTCAACCAGCCGTACCTGGCGCGGGTCTTCGAGCGCGGCCAGCGCCTGTACGTGCACGGCAAGGTGCAGCGCTACCGCGGCGGCCCGCTCCAGATGCAGGTCAAGGACTACGAGATCGTGGACGAGGCTCCGGAGGAGGAGCGGCTGCACACCGGCCGCCTCGTGCCCGTGTACCGTCTCACCCAGGGGCTGACGCAGCGGCCGATGCGCCGCCTGATGCGCCGGCTCGTGGAGAGCCACGCCGGGCGCCTGCCCGACCCCGTGCCGGCGGCGCTGCGGCGCGCGCGCCGGCTGCCCCCGCTCGCCAGCGCCCTCGGCGGCGCCCACTTTCCCGCCACCGCCACCGAGCACGCGGCGGCGCGCCGGCGGCTCGTCTACGACGACTTCTTCCTCTTCGAGCTCGGCCTCGCCATCCGGCGGCACCGGGAGGGGCGCGAGCCGGGCCTGTGCCTGAACCCGCCCGGCGCCCTCGCCAGCCGGCTCCGGGCCGCCCTGCCCTTCGCGCTCACGGCCGCCCAGGAGCGCGTCTGGCGCGAGATCCGCGCCGACATGGCGGCCGAGTACCCGATGAACCGCCTGCTGCAGGGCGACGTGGGATCGGGCAAGACGCTGGTGGCGGCGCTGGCGCTGGTGACGGCGGTCGAGGCCGGCCGCCAGGCCGCCTTCATGGCGCCCACCGAGATCCTGGCCGAGCAGCACCTCGGCACGCTCACCGCCCTCCTGACGCCGCTCGGGGTGCGGGTGGCGCTCCTCACCAACGCCGTGCGCGGGGCCGCCCGCACGAGCCTGCTCGCCGCCGTCGCCCGGGGCGAGGTGGACTGCGTGGTGGGCACCCACGCCCTGGTGCAGGAGGGCGTGGCCTTCGCCCGCCTCGGCCTGGCGGTGGTGGACGAGCAGCATCGCTTCGGGGTTGCCCAGCGCGCCACGCTGCGCGGCAAGGGCGAGCGGCCGGACGTGCTGGTGATGACGGCCACGCCCATCCCGCGGAGCCTGGCCCTCACGCTCTACGGGGACCTCGACGTGTCGCTGCTGGACGAGCTGCCGCCGGGGCGCACCCCCGTCAAGACGGTGGCGCGGAGCGAGGCCCGGCGCGGGCGGATCTACGGCTTCCTGCGCGAGCAGGTGGCGGCGGGTCGCCAGGTCTACGTGGTCTGTCCGCTCGTGGAGGAGTCGGAGGCGCTCGACCTCCAGGCGGCCACCGAGATGGCCGAGCGCCTCGGGCGCGAGGTCTTCCCGGACCTCCGGGTGGGGCTCCTGCACGGCCGGATGCCCTTCGCCGACAAGGAGCGGGTGATGGCCGCCTTCAAGGCGGGCGCCATCCACATCCTGGTGTCAACCTCGGTCATCGAGGTCGGCATCGACGTCCCCAACGCCTCGGTCATGGTGGTGGAGCACGCCGAGCGCTTCGGGCTGTCCCAGCTCCATCAGCTCCGGGGCCGGGTGGGGCGGGGGCCGTGGCGGAGCTACTGCATCCTGCTCGGGGGCGCCCAAGGCGACGCGCGGCGCCGCATCGAGGCCATGACGCGCACCGGCGACGGCTTCAAGATCGCGGAGACGGACCTCGCCCTGCGCGGGCCGGGGGAGTTCTTCGGCACGCGCCAGTCGGGGCTGCCGGAGTTCCGGATCGGCGACCTCGTGCGGGACGGGGCGGCCCTGGTGGCGGCGCGCAAGGACGCCCTCGCCCTGGTGGCGCAGGATCCCTACCTCCACCGGCCCGAGCACCTCGCGCTGCGGGCGGCGGTGCTGACCCGCTGGCGCGGCAAGCTGGACCTGGCGAGCGTGGGATGAGGGTGCTGGCGGGCGCGCTCAAGGGGCGCCGGCTCCTCACGCCGCGGGGGGCGACGACGCGGCCCACGGCCGACCGCGTGCGCATCGCGTGTCTCGACACGCTCATGCCGGTCGTGGCGACCGGCCCGTTCCTCGACGTCTTCGCCGGCGCGGGCGGGGTGGGCATCGAGGCGCTGTCGCGGGGGGCGCCGGCCGCGGTGTTCGTCGAGCGCGACCGCGCGGCCCTGACCGCCCTGCGCCAGAACGTGGAGGCCCTGGGGCTCGGGGGGCGGGCGCGGATCGTCGGCGGCGACGCGCTCCGCGCGCTCGCCCGCCTCGCGCGGCAGGACGAGCGCTTCGCGGTGGCGTTCCTGGATCCGCCCTACGGCGCGCCGGAGGCGGCGGCGGCCGCTGCCGCCGCCGGCGACCTCCTGCTGGCGGGCGGCGTGCTGGCCGTGCAGCACGCGTCGAAGGCCCCGCCGCCGCCGGCGGCGGGCCGGCTGCGGGCGTGGAAGGCGCGCAAGTTCGGGGAGACCACCTTGACTTTCCTTCGCGCCGATCGGTAGACTGGCCGAGTTTCGCTGGCGACCCAGCCATCGCACGGGGGCGTGACGTGGGCAAGCGCGCGGTGTATCCGGGCATGTTCGACCCGATCCACAACGGGCACCTCGACCTCATCGAGCGCAGCCTCCGCATCTTCGACGAGCTGATCGTGGCCGTCCTCGCCAACCCGGCCAAGCAGCCGCTGTTCTCGGTGAAGGAGCGGCTGGAGCTCATCGACGAGTGCGCGCCGAGCATCCCCCGCATGCGCCTCATGTCGTTCGACGGGCTCTTGATCGACCTCGTCCAGCGGGAGCAGGCCGACTGCATCGTGCGCGGGCTCCGGGCGGTGTCGGACTTCGAGTACGAGTTCCAGATGGCGCTGATGAACCGCAAGCTGCGCCACACGGTGGAGACGGTGTTCATGATGCCCCACGAGAAGTACACCTACATCTCCTCGCGCCTCATCAAGGAGGTCGCCTCGCTCGGCGCCCCCGTGGCGGGCCTGGTGCCGCCCAACGTCGAGCAGGCCCTCGCCCGCAGGTTCTCCGGAGGATAGCCCCCGATGCTCGCCGACCGGCTCAAGACCCTCGCCCCGTCCCCGACCCTGGCCATGCAGGCCCGGGCCCGCGCCATGCGCGCCCAGGGCATCGACGTGATCTCGTTCGGCGCCGGCGAGCCCGACTTCGACACCCCGAAGCGCATCAAGGACGCGGCCATCCGGGCGCTCGAGAGCGGCCAGACGAAGTACACCGAGGTGGGCGGCGTCCCCGAGCTCAAGGCCGCCGTGTGCCGGAAGCTCCGGCGCGACAACGGGCTCGACTACGCGCCCGACGAGGTGACGGTGTCGTGCGGGGCCAAGCACACGCTCTACAACGTGGTGATGGCGCTCGTGAACCCCGGCGACGAGGTGCTGATCCCGAGCCCGTACTGGGTCTCCTACCCCGAGCAGGTGCGCCTGCTCGGCGGGGTGCCGGTGCCGGTCGTGACCCCCGAGGCGACCGGCTTCGACCTCGCCCCCGACGCGCTCGCGCGCGCCGTCACGCCCCGGACGAAGCTCGTCGTCCTCGACAGCCCCGGCAACCCCACCGGGGCCGTGTTCTCGCCGGCCGCGCTCGAGGCGGTGGCGCGGCTGTGTCTCGCGCGGGACCTGTGGGTGGTGTCGGACGAGTGCTACGAGGCCCTCACCTACGAGGGCCGTCACGTCTCCATCGCCTCCCTCGGCCCGGAGATCAAGGCCCGGACCATCGTGGTCAACACCTGCTCCAAGGCCTACGCCATGACCGGATGGCGCATCGGCTACGCGGCGGGGCCCAAGGCGCTCATCCGCGCCATGACCGACGTGCAGAGCCAGGTCACCTCCAACCCGACCTCGGTCGCGCAGTGGGCGGCGGTGGAGGCGCTCGGGGGGCCGCAGGACGAGGTGGCGCCGATGGTGCGCGAGTTCGACCGGCGTCGCCGCGCGATCGTCGACGGGCTCAACGCGATCCCGGGCGTCCGCTGCGTCATGCCCAAGGGCGCCTTCTACGCCTTCCCCAACGTGTCGGGGCTCTTCGGCCGGGTCGCCCCGAGCGGGCCCCTGCGGGGGTCGGCGGCGGTGTGCGAGTTCCTGCTGGAGGAGGCGCGCATCGCCACCGTGGCCGGCGTGGACTTCGGCTCCGACGACCACATCCGGCTGTCCTACGCCACCGCCCTCGACAAGATCACCGAGGGGCTCCGGCGCATGGCCGCGGCCGTGCGGGCCCTCGGGGCATGAAGATCGAGGGCTCGAGCGACATCCCCGCCCCCCGCGAGCGCGTGTGGGCCGCCTTCCAGGACCCCGACACCCTCGCCGCCGCCATCCCCGGCTGCGAGACGCTGGAGGCCGTCGGTCCCGACGAGTACAAGGCCGTCATGAAGGTGGGGGTGGGGCCGATCAAGGGCACCTTCGAGGGGAAGGTGCGGCTGTTCGACCAGCGGCCCCCCGAGCGCTACCGCATGGCGGTGGAGGGCAACGGCCCGCCCGGCTTCGTGCGGGGCGAGGCGGCCATGCAGCTCACGGAGGCCGAGGGGGGCACGCGGGTCGGCTACGACGCCGACATCCAGGTCGGCGGCCTCATCGCGAGCGTCGGCCAGCGCATGCTCGGTGGCGCCGCCCGCCTGATCCTGGACCAGTTCTTCGGCCGCATGGCGGAGCTCCTGGCCACGCGCCCCTGATCCCCCGCGTGGGCGCGCTGCTGGTCCTGGCGACGCTCCTGGCCCCGGGCGCGGCCGGGGCGGCGCCGCCCGCGACGCCCGGGGAGTGCGTGACCGACGCCGCCACCGGCACCACGCGCTGCCTCTTCCGATCGGGGTTCCCCGCCGCCGGCCTCCTGGCCGAGTGCCGCTCCGACGTCGAGTGCCGGGTCGGTCACTACCACGGCGACCTGGACGCGGTCACGTGGCTCGCCCCTCCGCCCGGCCTGGGCCGCCTGCCGCGGCCCGCCGTCACCTGGCTCTCCTCGACGCTGGCCGAGGCGCGCTTCGGCTGCGGCGGCGCCTGCACGGTCAGCTACTTCTTCGACGCCCGCCGCCGGCGCGTGTCCCCGCCCCACTGGCGCGTGCTCGCGGTGGACGTCCGGCGCCAGCGGCTCGTCGCCGGGGAGGAGCGCCGCCTCGCCGTCCGCCAGATCTTCTCGGGGCGCCTCGTGCTGAGCCTCGAGCGCGACTGGGCGCCGGGGGGGCCGGCCGCGGAGGCGGTGACGGCGGCGCGGCTCCTGCCCGACGGCCGCCTCGTCCTGGAGTGGCTGCGGGGCCCGGACCGCACGCCGGTCAGCGAGCGCATCACGGTGCCGGCCGTCCCGCCCTGAGCGACGGGCCGGCTCAGCGCGGCGCGGCCGCGGGCGCCGCCCCGAGGGCCCGCCGCAGCGGCAGCGCCAGCGGGATGGCGAGGAAGACGAGGGCGCCGATCAGCCCCACGGTGGCGGGGAGGCCGGCCCCGTCGCCGACGAGGCCGTAGCCCACCGGGGACAGCGCTGCGGCGCCGACGCCCACCGTGTAGAAGAGGGCGTAGCTCCGCCCCCGGCGATCGCTCGCCACGACGTCGGCCACGCTCGCGTACAGCACCGACGAGGTGCCGTTGAGCGCGACGCCCACCAGCGGCAGCACGGGCAGGCACGCGGCGAGCGGCAGCGTGAGGAGCAGCAGGATGCCGACGCCGGTGGCCGCCTCCGTGAGCACCACCGTGCGGATCACCCCGACCCGCTCCGCGAGCGCGCCGCACACGAACTTCCCGGCCGCCCCGCCCGCGAAGGTCAGCATGAGGGCGAAGCCCACTCCCTCGGGCGCCGAGCCCTTGGCGATGAGCAGGAACGGCAGGAACGTGAGGAAGCTGCTGCGCGTCGAGTTGTCGATGACGTGGATGGCCGACAGCCTAGTGTAGGCGCGCGGGTCGCGGATCCCCCAGCCCGCGACGGCCCCCGCCGGCGCCGTGTCCGCCGGCGGCGCCGGCGCCGGGGCCGCGCCGGCGCCCGTCCGCCAGAGACCGGCCAGCACCGCGACCGCCGCCACCAGCCCCACCCCCGCCGCCGCCGTCACCGCCCCCCGCCAGCCGAGGACGGGCAGGAGCAAGGCCAGCCCGAACGGCCACGCCACCTTGCCGAGGTCGCCCGAGAAGTTGTAGGTGCCGAGGGCCATCCGGCGCGGCCCCGCCTCGTAGGCGTGGGCCACCAGGGACGAGGACAGCGGGTGCTGCACGCCCGAGGCGAGGCCGGCCGCCAGGAGCCAGGCCAGGAGCGCGGTGAAGCCCCCCGCCTGCCCCGCGCCCACGTACCCGAGGGCGACCGTCGCGGTGCCGGCGGCCAGCAGCCACCGCTCGCCCCAGCGCTCCGCCAGGAGACCGGCCGGGATCTGGAACCCGGCCATCCCGCCGCTGTAGGCCATCTTGAGGAGCCCCACCTGGGCGAGGCTCAGCCGGAACTCGGAGGCCCAGAAGGGCAGGAGGACGAGGAGGATGTCGGCGAAGCCGTCGTGGACGAAGTGCGTGCCGCAGGCGACGGCCAGCACCGCGCGCGGCCCTCGCAGCATGCGGCGATTGTTTCACATGCGTGACGGCGGGCACAACCGCGCGCTAGGGGGCGGAGCGCGCGGCCGCGATCAGCCGGGCGAGCCCGTCGCGCAGCCGGGGCTGGCGGCGGAGGAGCCGGAAGTAGGCGGCCTCGCTCGGGCCCCCCTTGGCGCGGAACAGCGCGATCAGGGCCCGCCGGTCACGCGCCGGCCAGCGCCCGAGGTCCGGGAGCAGCGCGGCCACGGGGGCGAGGTCCTGGAAGGCGGCCCGCTCCGCCGCCGGCCACGCCGGGCGTCGCCCCACGCGCAGGGCGCGGGCCGCCCGCTCCCCGAGCGCGCGGACGGCCGCCCCGCGATCGCCGGCGAACTCGCGGGCGACCAGCGCGCTCACGAGGGCCGCGACCGCGGCCGGACGGACCCGCCGCTCGGGGGCCGGATCGCCGCCCGCGAGGGTCAGGTACACGTGGTGGCGGCAGAGGCGCGCCAGCACGGCCAGCGACGAGCGATGGCTCGGCCGCCGGGCCCGGATCCGCTCCTCGCGCTCGACGAGGGCCGCCGTGGCCGGGTCGTGGGGGCGGAAGCCCTGGCGATAGTAGAAGTAGAAGGCGCCGGAGCGGAGCGCCTCCGGGTTGTCGAGCCCGAGCTGGTAGGGGTCCACCGAGAAGCTCCGCAGGCCCGTCACGTGCCGGTACACGCGCAGCACCTGGCTCAGGATGAAGGCCGACTCGCCCTGCCGGAACGACTCGAACACGTTGAAGCCGATCTCGAGGGTCCCGAAGAGTCCCCAGGCGCCGCCGTAGCTCACCGGCACCCCGTTCTTGTCCACGAGGAACGCGTAGTAGCCCTCCAGCGGCTGCCGGGCGGCCGGCGGCAGGCCGAACAGGGCGACGCGCAGCCCGCGCCCCCCGTCGGCCACGAGCACGTCGTCCGGATTCGGGTAGGAGAAGCAGTACAGCTCCCGCTGCCGGCCGGCCATGGCCAGCCGCGCCGCCTCCAGCAGCGCCAGGGCCAGCGCGCGCGGGGCGCGCCGGAGGCCCGCCAGCGGCTCCTGCGCCTCGCGCGCCACGTCCACGCCGGCGCGGAGGAGCCCCTCGGCGTGGAAGAACGGACGCGGCCACGGGCGCCGGGCGCCCGTGCGCGAGCCGGCGAAGGTGCGCGGCGTCCAGCGGATGGGCAGGGCGAGGCTCTCGAACACCCAGTCGCGCGCCTCGGCCGGGAGCGCCGAGCCGTCGAAGAGCTCGACGAGGACCTGGAGCCGGCTCACCGGCCGACCGCCCCGGGCCGCCTCCATCCAGGCCCGCCAGCCGATGCCCCCCTCGGTGAACGCGTCGCCCTCCGGCCGCGCCACCAGGAGCGCCAGCGCCTCCTCCAGCCGCTCGCCGTCGACGCGCTCCCACGCCGCGTCCACCTCGCCCGGGAAGCGCTCGACGAGCCAGCGGGCCATGGGGAGCCCGAACGGGTACGTGAGCGTCGTGCCCACGATGCCCGTGTCGTCGAGCCGCCCCCGCTCCCGCGCCGAGAGCGCGGCTACCCGCTCCGGGAGGGCGCGCAGGGCGGCGTCGGCCCGGGCCAGGACGCGCGCGTCGTCGGGGTGGGCGAGGAGGAAGCAGAGGCTCTCGTGCAGCCGTCCGAGCGCCGCGCCGGAGGCGATGCGCAGGCCGTCCAGCTCTCCGAGGAGCGCGAGCTTGCCCCCCCGCGCCTCGGGCCCGTAGCGGGCCACGGCCGCCCCCAGGGCCCGGACCAGCGCCCCGGGACGGCTAGGGCGCGAGCGAGCCAAGGAAGTCGATGACGGCGCGGTTGAAGCCTTCGGGCTGGTCGCGGTTGGCGAAGTGGCCGGCCGGCGACAGGAGGACGAAGCGGGCGTGCTTGATCTGGCGCTCGATGGCGCGCATGGGCCCGAGCGAGGGGTCCTCGTCGCCGCAGACGAGGAGCGTGGGCGCGGCGATCTCGGGCAGGCGCTCGTGGATGTAGTCCATGGCGAGCAGCGCGCGCAGGGCGTTGGCGTAGCCCACCGGCGTGAGCACCCGGTACATCGCGAAGACCTCGGCCCGGGCGGCCGGGTCCAGCTTGAGGCGCCCCGAGACGTTCGGGTTGGAGGCGATGGCGAACTCGGCCATGGCGTCCATGCCCCGCTCCAGCACGACCTGGATGCTGCGGGCGCGCATCACGAGGTTGTCGGGCGTCAGCGGCAGCCCCGCCGCCGACGAGGAATCCACCACGATCAGGGCCTCGACCCGATGGGGCTCCGCGAGGGCGAAGCGGGTGGCGATGCCGCCGCCGAGCGACAGCCCGCCGACCACCGCCCGCTCGAGCGTGAGGTGGTCGAGGAGGTCGCGCACGTCCAGCACCCAGTGGTCGAACGTGACCCGGGTCGGGTCCTCGGGGCTGTCCGACCGGGCGTGCCCGCGCGGCTCCCAGAGGACGAGGCGGCAGTGGCGGGCCAGCGCCGGGACGTTGGGCTGCCACATGCCGGCGTTGCCGCCGATCCCGTAGGCCAGCAGCACCGGGCGCCCGCGTCCGTGCTCCTCGTAGTAGATCCCGACGCCGTCGGTGGTGGTGAAGCGCGCCATGGTCCCTCCCCCCCCCGGAGCTCGGCCCGAGTGTAGGGGAAGGGCCCGGGCCCGGCAAGCCACCCCGGCCGCGGCGGGGCGCCCTCCGTGCTAGCATGCCGCATCATGGCCTCCGAGGTGCGCGTCGTCCGCCGCGGCCCCATCGCCACCGTCACCCTGGACCGGCCCGACCGCCGCAACTCACTCAGCGACCCCATGCTGACCGAGCTGGGCCGGGCCTTCGCCGAGCTGCGCGACGACCCGACCACGCGGGTCGTGATCGTGACCGGCGCCCCCCCCGTGTTCTCGGCCGGCGCCGACGCCCCGCACGCGCGGGCGGCGACCGAGGCCGAGCGCCGCCGCCTCTTCCTGGCCCGGAAGAGCGAGTTCCGCCGGCTCTTCGAGCGCGCCAACACGCTGCTCGAGAACCTGGAGCAGGCCACCATCGCCGCCGTCAACGGCCACGCCGTGGGCGGGGGCTGGGGGCTCGCCCTGGCGTGCGACTTCCGCCTCGCGGCGGCCGCGGCCCAGTTCTGGATCCCCGAGGTCGACCTCGGCGTCCCGCTCGGGGTCGGCTCGACGACCCGCTTCGTCCGCCTGGTGGGGCCGGCGCGGGCCAAGGAGATCATCATGGGCGGCCGGCGGTACTCGGCCGCCGAGTGCCTCGCCCTCGGCCTCGTCCACCAGGTGGTGCCGGGGCCCGAGCTCGCCGGCGCCGTCGAGGCGCAGGCGGCGCACCTGGCCAGGAAGCCCTTCCGCCCCCTGGCCGAGGTCAAGGCCCGCATCAACGCCATCGCCCGCGCCGGGATCCCCGAGGTCAACGCGATGACGGAGGGGTTCCTCGATCGCGAGTGAGCGGGGCGTGCGCACGCGTCGCGCCGCCCGCTGGAGCGCGCTGGCCGGCCTCCTCGGGCTGGTGGCGATCGCCGTCGTCCTCGCGCGCCTGGCCGACGCCCTCGTCCTCACCCTCGGGCTCGCGGTCCCGGCGGCGGCCCCGTGGCTCGAACCGCTCGGCGCGCCCGTGACCCGGGAGGCGTTCGCCTACGCCGCCGCGGGGGGCGCGGTCGAGGCCGATCTCTACCGCCCCCGGCACCCCCGGGGCGCCCTGCTCCTGGTCCACGGGCTCTCGCCGGCGGGCCGGCGCCACGCCGACCTGGTCCGCCTGGCCCGCCTGCTGGCCCAGCGCGGCCAGGCCGTGCTGGTGCCGCACTTCGCCGGGCTCGCCGCGTTCCGGTTGAGCGGGCACGAGGTCGAGGAGGTGCGGGCGGGGCTCCGCGCGCTGCGCGCCCTCCACCCGTCGGTGGGCGTGGCCGGCTTCAGCTTCGGCGCGGGGCCGGCGCTCCTGGCCGCCGTCGACGAGCCGGCGGTGCGGGTGGTCGGCTGCTTCGGCGGCTACGCCCATCTGCGCCGGGTCATCGGCTTCGTGACCACGGGCGAGCACGCCTTCGACGGCCGCCGCTACGTCGTGCGCCAGGAGGAGTACAACCGCTGGAAGCTCCTGGCCCTCCTGGTCGGGTTCGTCCAGGACGACGGCGACCGGCAGCGCCTCGCGGCGGTGACCCGGGCGCGGCTCGACGACCCCGCCGCCGACACCGCCGCCCTCGAGTCCGGCCTCGGCCCCGAGGGACGGGCCATCCTCGCCCTGGTCCGGAACCGGCGCGCCGAGGCGGTGGAGCCGCTGCTGGCGGCGCTCCCTCCCGGCGCGCAGGCGGCGCTCGACCGCCTCTCGCCGGCCGGGGCCGTGGCCCGGCTGGGGGCGCGGCTCCTCGTGGCCCACGGGGTGGACGATCCGTCGATCCCCTTCACCGAGAGCCTCCGCCTCGCCGCCGAGGCGGGCGACCGCGCCCGCCTGGCCATCCTCGGCGGCTTCCACCACACCGGCCCCGGCGAGCGCTGGCCGGCGCTCGGCCGGCTCGGCGACGCCGTCCGCCTCCTGCGCCTCGGGGACGACCTCCTGGCGACCGACGGCCTCGGGGCCGCCCGCACATGAGGCGCTGGGCGGCCCTCGCGGGCATCCTGTGCCTCGTCGCCTCCCCGGCCGCGGCCCAGCGCATCTTCTATCCGAGCCGGCTCTGGCTCGACACGTCTGCGGCCGTCCAGCGGCTGTCGCTCCTCGGCGTGCTGGAGGCGTGGCGGGCCCAGGCGGAGCGCGAGGGGGCGCTGCCGCTGTCCCATCGGCAGCGCGAGGTCGTGCGCCTGCACGAGTGCCTGCTGGCGGAGGGCCACCGGGTCGACGACCTCGTGGCGCAGCTCACGCGCTTCGGCCGCGAGGCCGAGCGCACCTTCTACTCCCTCGGCGACTTCGTGAGCGAGGGGCTCCGGCCGCTCTGCGCCGGACGTCCGGGCGCGGAGCCGTCCGGCCCCCGCCGGTGACCTCCCGTCCCGGGCCGCCCGCGGCCGCCCGCCCCTCGGCCCGCCGGACCCGGGTGGCGCTCGTGCTGGTCGACGCGGGAACGCCCCACGGCACGAGCCACGCCGCCCACGAGCTGATCCGGCGGGGCGCCGAGCGGCACGAGTTCGTGGTGGTGTCGAGCCGCCTCGCCGAGGAGGTCCGGCCGCTGGCCCGCTGGCTCCGGGTCCCCCTCCCGGCGGGGCCCTTCCGGCTCCGCTGGCTCGTCTTCTACGCCCTCGCCGGGCTCCGGCTGGCCGGGACGCGCGTCGACCTCGTCCACGCCCTCGCCCCCGCGCCGCTGGTCCCGAACCGCGTCGACCTCGGCACCGTCCTCTTCAGCCAGGTCGACTTCCACGCCGTGGCCGGGCCGCCCCGAGGCCTCGTGGACCGGGGCGCCCGCGCCTTCACCGCCTGGCTCGAGCGCCGCGCCTACCGCCCGGGGCGCGTGCGCATGCTGTCGGCCCTGGCCCCCGCGGGGCGACGGGCCCTGGAGCGGCACCATCCCGGACTCCCGGTGATCGTCACCCCCCACATCGTGGATTGCGAGCGCTTCCGTCCCGACGCCCGCTCGCGCGCGGAGGTGAGGCGGCGGCTCGGCGTCGCCGACGACGGCCTGGTCGCCCTCTTCGTCAACAACCACTACTGGGGCCTGAAGGGGCTCGCCGTCGCCATCCGCGGCTTCGCCCAGGCCGCGCGCGCGGCCCCGGCGCTCCGCGAGCTGTGGGTCGTCGGCGCCGGCCCGACCCCGCACTACCGCGAGGTCGCCGCCGCCCACGGCCTCGGGGATCGGGTCCGGTTCTTCGGCTTCGTCCCCGCCGCCGACATCGAAGGGATGTATCGCGGGGCCGACGTGCTCGTGCATCCGTCCCAGTACGACACCTTCTCGCTCGCCGTCCACGAGGCGGCGGCCTCGGGGACCCCCGTGGTGGCCACGGGCGTCCACGGCGTCGATGACCTCTTGGCCGACGGCCAGGCGGGGGTGCTCGTGGAGCGGAGCGACGCCGCGGTGGCCGCCGCGCTCGTCCGGCTGGCCGGGGACCCTGTCTTGCGCGAGGGCATGGGCCGGGTCGGCCGCCAGCGGGCCCAGGCCTTCGGGCCCGGAGGCTTCACCGGCGCCGTGCTGGCCGCCTACGAGGAGCTGCTGGCGCGCCCTCCGGCGCCGCCCTGAGGCGGGCGGCGGGCGCCACGCGGCAGCCCGCGGCGAGGGCGGCGGCGCCGGGTCACGGCCGCGTCCAGAAGCCGTCGGGATCGGCGGCGCGGACGATGGCGAGCTCCGCCGCCGTCGGCGCCGGCGTCGGCCCGGCGTCGCCGGCCACGCGGAGGTCCCACCCGGTGGCCAGACGCACCCGCTCGGCGCTCTGGCCCGGATGCCACGAGGCCAGCACCATCTCGCACGTGACGGGATCGAACCGGAAGACGCCGAGCGTGGTGATGACCGCGGCGGGGCCGCCGCCGGGCAGCCCCACGCGCTGGCGCCAGCCCGGCCCGTCGCCGAACCCGGGAGAGGTGACGTAGTCCACGCGCTCGCGGAAGCGATGGCGCTCCTGGGGCATGATGACGACGAAGCGGCCGCTCAGGCTCGCGATGTCGGCGCCGCCCCCGCTGCCGGGCAGCCGCACGCGGGGGCGCCGCCAGTCGCCGACGTAGGAGGTGTTGAGGTTGCCGAAGCGGTCGATCTCGGCGCCCCCGATGAAGCCGAGGTCCACGAGCCCCTGGCCCAGGAGGGCCATGGTCTGGAGCGTGCCCGTGCACCAGACGGCGCCCGGCACGTTGGGCGTGTCGCTCATGGTCAGGAGCGTCTCCGGCGCGGGCTCGTCCCGGAGGATGCCGTTCTCGAAGACGCCGATGGCGCGCGGGGCGTGGGTGCGCTTGGCGAAGGCGAAGGCCAAGAGCGGCAGCCGCATGCCCACGAACACCACCTCGCCGTCCTCGATCTCGCGCCCGGCGGCGATGACCATCAGCTCCCGGTCCGTCCCGTCCACGGTCCGGCTCAGGTCAGCACGAAGGGCCGGGCCTCGGCGGGGGCGTACGGGAAGCGGCGCACCGCCTCCTCGTTGACCTCGACGCCGAGGCCGGGGCCCGTGGGCACCTCCACCCAGCCGTCGCGCGCCGTGATGGGCCGGCGGAGCAGGGGCACCTCGTGCTCGCCGGTCGGGAACTCGATGGGCGCGCCGCCCCCGAGCGTGGCGGCCACGTGGAGCGTCGCCGCGAGCCCCGGCCCGTAGTAGAAGGAGTGGGGCACGACGGGCAGCCCCGCCGCCTGGGCCAGCGTGGCGATCTTCCGGAGCTCGCCGATGCCGCCCACCTTGGTGACGCTGGGCTGCAGGATGTCGCCGGCACGGCGGTCCACGATCTCGCGGAAGCCGAAGAGCGTGGACTCGTTCTCGCCGAGCGCGATGGGCGTGTCGGTGGCCGCCGCCACGCGGGCCAGGCCCGAGTAGTCCTCGGGCGGCCACACCGGCTCCTCGAGCCAGGCGAGCCGGTAGGGCTCGAGGCGCCGCGCCATGACGATGGCCTCCTCGGGCGTCCACGGGCAGTTGGTGTCCAGCATCAGCTCCACGTCGGGTCCCACCGCCTGCCGCGCCGCCGCCACCGACGCCACGTCCGTCTGGTGGAGCTTGAGCATCCGGAAGCCCTGGCCGGCGTAGCCGCGGCAGGCCTGGGCCACCGTCTCCGGCGCGTCGTAGCGCATCAGGCTCGCGTAGGCGGGCAGGCGCGACCGCACCGCCCCCCCGAGGAGCTGGTGGACGGGCACCCCGGCGAGCTTGCCGGCGAGGTCCCAGAGCGCGATCTCGACGCCGCTGATGGCGAACATGCCGAGGCCGCGCCGGCCGTAGATCATGGTCCCGCGGTGCATCAGGTCCACCAGCGCCTCGATGCGGCGGGGATCCTGGCCCACCAGCATGGGCCCGAGGCTCTCGGTGATCACGGCCGCCACCCCGGTGGGCGCCCCGTAGGCGAAGGCCTCGCCCACGCCCGTCGCCCCCGCGTCCGTGCGCACGGTCACGATGAGCTGCTTCCGGGTGGCCGCCGCCCACGCCGACGGCGGGGCGAGCGGCCGGAGGGGCAAGGCCAGCGTCACGACGTCGATGGCGGTGATCTTCATGGGCGTCAGGCTCCGTAGTCGAGGGGGTCCGAGGGCAGGGATCGCCGGATGCGGACGGCGTCCAGCGCCTCCGGGCCGAGGGCGGCCAGGAAGCCCGGCCAGTCCGGGACGCCGAGCACCCAGCGGGCGAGCCAGCCGTCGAAGCCCTCCGGCGTCCGGCTCTCCTGGTGGTAGCGCTGATAGAAGGCGTGGTGGCGGCCGTAGCAGCCCTGCACCGGCGAGGGGAAGGCGCCGAAGGGCTCGTGCACCACCGCCGCCACCTTGAACTCGGGCACGAGGACCAGCCCCGGGTCCGACAGGATGCGCGCCCGCGGCCGGATCTCCTCGGCGACCACGATCACCCGGCGCGCGGCCAGCGCCGCCTCCCGCGTCACCCCCAGCGTGCCCCACACGTGCGCGCGGCCGTCGGCGTCGGCCCGCTGCACGTGGACGATGGCCACGTCGGGGACGATGGCCGGCACCAGGAGGAGCGGGGCGCCCGACCAGGGATCCGCGGCCGGCCGGAACGTCGGGTTGCTCTGGAGGAGCCCGCTCCCGAGGAGCGAGCGCGTGGGCAGGTAGGGCACGCCGAGGGCCGCCGCCTGGAGCCCCCACGCGATGGTGAGGTTGCTGTGGTCCTCGACCGCGATGGGGCGGGGCCGGCCCTGCTCCACCGCGCGGCGATAGTTGTGGCCGAGGCCGGCGCTCACGTTGCCCACCCAGGCCGCCACGACCCGCGCCACGCAGCCGGCGCCCACGAGCTGGTCGAAGAGCACGTCGGAGATGGGGCCGATGAGCGTGAGGTCGCGGCGGCGCTGGCGGATCAGCTCGTGGCCGGCGGCGAACGGGATCAGCGCCTCGAGCGCGGTGCCCAGGCAGACGCTGGCGCCGTCGGGGACGAACCGGGCGACGGCCTCCCGCATCGACACGAGCTTGGCGCCGGGCACCCGGAGATTGTACCGCCCCTGGTTCCGGCGCCTGGCTCAGGGAGCCAGGACGACCGGATCGCCCCGCGTGATGGTGCCGGGGACGAGGACCTCGGCGTAGACCCCGAAGGTGGGGCCGTCCCGGCCCAGGCGCTCCAGGACCCGCGCATCCGGCGGCAGGTCGTCCTGGGGGAGCGTCACCATCACGCAGCGCTCGGTCAGGTCCAGGACCCGCAGCGCGACCGGGCCGACGTGGAGCACCTTGCCGAGCCACCCGCGCTCCACCTGGACGGCGCCGGGGACGTCGACGAGGACGTTGGGCCTGAAGCGTCGGTCGTCGACGTGGGCGTTCGGCAGGAGCCCCTGGAGCCACGCCAGCGACGCGGTGGTGAGCAGGTGGAGGGGGGCGGCGTCCATGTGCGAGATGGCCGCCTCGCGGGCGAGCGTGACCGGCTGGCCCAGGACGTCGGACAGCGCGGCGTGCACGCCGGGATCGTCGCCCCGCATCGCGCGCCCGTCCGGGAAGGTGATGCGGGGCCCGTCCGCCTCGTACGCCGCTCCGAAGGCGAAGAGCCCGTCGATCCGGTGAAAGCGTCGGGTGCTCTTGCCGCTCCCGAACTTGCCGTCGGCGTCGCGCACGGCGAAGAGGCGGTCGCCCACGACGCCCCGCGCGTCGAGCTCGAGGGAGGGGCATTCCTCGCCGAGCATGGACTTCACCGGGTACCGCCAGAGCCGGATGACCCGTCCCCCGGCTTCGCCGGCGTCGGGTCGGCCCCGCTCTGGCTGCGACGGTCGCGGGGGGGCCATGGCGCTCAGAGAGGCCCGCCGCCGGGCGTCATGGGCTCCTCGCGCGCGAGCTGCTGGAGCCGCTCGAGGTAGTCTCCGGGCAAGCCGAGCCGTCCGGCCAGCTCCAGGAGCTTGGCCGCGTAGGCCGCGTCCCGGGGGCCGCCCGCCCCGGGCCGGGTATAGCAGAGGGCGGCCACCGGGCGGCCGTCGGTGAGCGTGACCAGCACCGCCTCGGGGCGGTACTCCCTGACGCTCGGCTCGGCGTAGAGCGCGCCGAGCTCCTGGTGGGTCAGCCCGGCCACGACGCCGTGGACCCGGGCCGCGCCGTCGACGACCAGCGTGGCCCGGCCCCGGACGTCGATGTCGTAGCCGTCGAGCCGCGCGAGGCGGGGATCGCGGGGACGGAGCCCGCGCTGGCGGAGGAGATCCAGGTCCATGAACAGGCCGTAGAAGAACACGTCGACGCGCCGATCCGTCACGGCCGCTCTCCGCTCGCCGGCGGCGAAGCCTCCCGCACGAGGGCGACGGCCTCGGCCAGGGTCATCGCGCGGCCCTGCGCCCGCGCCGCCTCGATGGCGCCGGCGTCGAGCTCCCGGCTCGCCGCGGCCAGGCTCTCGTCGAGGTCCGCGCGCCAGGCCGGCGGCGGCCCCGCCCCGATGATCCGCCGGAGGGCCTCCGCGGCCGCCACCAGGCAGTGGGCGCGCAGCGGCGTCCCCTCGGCGGCGGTCAGGCCGGCGAATCCCTCGAGCACGAAGGCGATGCCGCGCCGGTCGTCCAGCTCCGTGAAGATGTCCAGGCTCTCCAGGAGCTGGGTCCGGGCCAGCGCGGGCTGGCCCTGGTCGCGGGCCAGGCGGGCGGCGGCGGCCAGCGTGTTCGCCGTGTTCAGCCGGTCCCCGAGCTCGCGCCAGATGGCCAGGCTCTCCTCCGTGCGGCGCCGCGCCAGGTCATAGACCCCGCGCGCCCGGGCCACCATGGCCAGGGCGGTCAAGGCCCACCCGGTGCCGACGCGGTCGCCGAGGTCCTGCCAGACGGCGAGGCTCTGGTCCAGGTAGGCCTCGGCCCCGTCGGGGTCGCCCTGGTCCCGGGCGACCAGCCCGAGGTTGCAGAGCGCGGCCGCCATCCCGGGCCGGTCGTCGGCCTGGCGCATCAGCGCCAGGCCCTCGTCGAGCAGCGCGCGGGCCGCCGGCTGGTCGCCCTCGTAGCGGGTGACGATGCCGAGGTCGACGAGGGTCCACGCGATGCCGCGCTCGTCGCCGATCTCGCGACAGATGTCGAGGCTGTCGGCGATCAGGGCGCGCGCCTCGCCGTAGTCGCCGCGCTGGCTGGCGAACAGGCCGGCGACGTGCAAGGCCCGGGCGCGGGCGACGCTACGCGCCCGGTCCGGACCCGCGAGCAGCTCGCCGAGCCGCGCCCGCCCCTCCGCCAGGTAGCCGCGGGCCCGCCAGAACCGGTAGAGCGCGGTGGCGAGGCGGAGCCCGTCGTCGGCCGGCCCGTGGCCCGCGCACCAGGCGAGGGCGGCCCGGAGGTTGTCGTGGTCCTCCTGCAGGCGGTCCAGCCACTCCGCCTGGGACTTCCCCGCGAGCCCTCGCTCGGCCTGCGTCGCCAGCTCGAGGTAGTGGTAGGCGTGGGCGCGCCGGAAGACGTCGGCCTCCTCGGCGTCGGTGAGCCGCTCCAGCGCGTGGTCGCGGATCGTCTGGAGCATCCGGAAGCGTGGCTCGTCGTCCCGGTCCTCGCGGCGCAGGCCCTTGACGGGAGCGGACGTCCCTGCGTAGCCTGGCGAGCGCCGGGCCCGGGCGACGCGCCGCGGGGCCCGGGCTGACCCGTCAACCCGAATCCAGCGACCCCGGGAGGCCCCATGTGCGTTGACGCCGACTCTCGTCCTCCGATTCCCCCCATCGCCGGCGGGTCCGCCGACACGCGGGACCTCCGGCTGTCCTCCGCCGACGGCACGCGCTTCATGGCCCACGCTGCCCGCGCCGCCAAGCCCACCGGCGCCGGCATGGTGGTGATCCCCGACGTGCGCGGGCTCCACCCCTACTACAAGGAGCTGGCCGACCGCTTCGCCGAGGTCGGCGTGGACGCGGTAGCCATCGACTTCTTCGCGCGCACGGCGCCGAGCGATGACCGCGGCGAGCGCTTCGACTTCCTGGCCCACGTGCCCCAGACCAAGCCCGAGACGCTGCAGGCCGACATCGCGGCCGCGGTGAGCTACCTGCGGGGGGCCGAGGGCGGCGCGGTGCGGTCGCTGTTCTCGGTGGGCTTCTGCTTCGGCGGGGCGCTGTCGTACCTGCAGGCGGCCAGCGGCCTCGGCTACGCGGGGGTGATCGGGTTCTACGGCTGGCCGCTGGGCCTCAAGCGCTGGCCGGACCGGCCCCGGCCCATCGATGCGGTCGGCCGGTACGGCTGTCCCGTGCTGTCGCTCTTCGGCGGCGCCGACGAGGGCATCCCGCCCGAGGTGATCAACGAGTTCGACGCGGCGTGCAAGAAGGCCAAGGTATCGCACGACTTCACGGTGTACCCGGGGGCGCCCCACAGCTTCTTCGACCGGAAGCAGGCGGAGTTCCAGGACGCGTCGACCGACGCCTGGCGCCGCGTGCGCGAGTTCGTGGCGCGGCACGCCACGGCCTGACCCGCTCACCGGGACCCCGGGCCGTAGCGGCAGCGCAGCGGGCCCGGGGCCCCGCTCGGCGCCCGCGCTCGGGCGCACGTCACGGGGTGGGCGGCCGCGGCCTCGACCTCCACCGGCGTGGGGTCGCGGAGCACGAAGGCCGTGAACAGACCGGGATCGTCCACGCTGATGTCGAGCGTGCCGGGCGGGGCCAGGGGCGCGCGGAGCGGCACGCGGAAGCGGAAGGTGACCTGCCCGCCGTCCATGGCGACGGCGAGGTCGACCGGCTCCTCGAGGGGGACGGGCACGCCGTCGTAGCTGACCGCGATCTCGTGGGGCAGCTGCCGCAAGGTCCGCGCGTGGTGCTCGGCCGCCCGGGCCGGCTCCACCCACTGGGCCTCGTACCGGATGAGGGCGCTGAAGGGCTCGTCGAAGGTGAAGACGAACCCGATGGCCTCGATGCCGCGGGCACCCGCCGGGAGCGCGACGGAGTAGACGACGAGGACGTGGGGGTGGGCGGGCGCCGCGTCCGCCAGGGCAGCCACGAGGGCGCCGGCGGACCCGAGCCCGGCGGCCACGCGGCGACCCGGGGGAAGCCAGGCGCGGAGCCGTGCCATGACATCGGATCGTAGCACCCCGGCCCACCGGCTCAGGCCAGCGTGGTGTCGTGGCGCGGGCCGGTGGCCTGACCGTCGAGGTGGGCGGCGCAGTTGAGCAGGCGCACCGGCCAGGGCGCGGCCCCGTCGCAGATCGTCACCGAGGTGTTCTCCCAGCGCAGGGGCGCCACCTGACCGGCCGGGAGCCGGAGGTGCGTCTCGGCGAGCACGCGGCAGACGAGGCCGTGGGTCACCACGGCCAGGTGGCCGGGGGTCGCGGCGGCCGCGGCCACCACCCGGGCCCACGCCTCCGCCACCCGGGCCCGGAAGGTCGGCCAGCTCTCCCCGTTGGGTGGCGCGTAGTCGGGGGCGAACAGGTCGACGGCGAGCTGGGCGTAGGGCGTCCCGCGGACGTCGCCGAAGTTCCGCTCCTGGAGCAGGGGATCGAGGTCGAGGGGCGCGTCGCCGCGCCGCCGCAGGGCCTCGGCGGTCATGGCCGCCCGCGGGAGGTCGCTGGACAGGATGCGGGCGATGCCGGCGTCGGCGAGCCGGTGGGCCAGCCGATCGGCCTGCGCCGCGCCCCGGGCCGACAGCGGCATGCCCGGCACCTGGACGACGCGCTCGGCGTTGCCCGCCGTCTCGCCGTGGCGGATCAGGTAGATCAGCCGGGACCGGTCCACGGCTCGCATCGTATCCCAGCCGGACGCCCCCGCCGAGCGGGCGTTCCCCCTCGTGCTATCATCCGGGGCCATGTCGACCTCGACGCGACCGCTCGTCGTCCTCGCCGGGCCCATCAACGCCGACGCTCACGCGCTCCTCGCCGGCCACGCCGAGGTGGTGGTGGCCGAGGACCTGTCGGAGCCCGCCGTCGTCACGCTGGCGCGGGAGGCCCGCGGGATCCTGTTCCGGTCGAAGCCCCGCTGCGGGGCGTCGCTCATGGCGGCGTGCCCGCGCCTGGTGGTCGTGGGGCGCCACGGCGTCGGCCTCGACATCGTCGACATCCCCGCCGCCACGCGGCTCGGGGTGGCCGTCGTGCACGCGCCGGGGTCCAACTCCCAGGCGGTGGCCGAGCACGCCCTGATGCTCATGCTGATGTGCGCCAAGCGCGCGCTGCAGGTGGACCGGTGGACGCGCGACGGCGACTGGCGCGCCCGGGCCGACGCCCTGAACCAGGAGCTCGCGGGCAGGACGCTCGGGGTCGTCGGCGTCGGCAACATCGGCCGGCGGGTGGCCCGCTTCGCCGGCGCCCTCGGCATGCGGGTGCTCGGCTACGACAAGTACCTGCCCCCCGAGGAGGTGCGCCGCCGCGGCGCCGAGCCGGTGGCGAGCCTGGAGGCGCTCCTGCCCCAGGTCGACGTGCTCACCTGCCACACGCCCCTGACCGACGAGACGCGCCACATGATCAACCCACGGACGCTCGGCCTCATGCGGCGGGGGGCCATCCTGGTCAACACCTCGCGCGGGCCCGTGCACGACGAGCGCGCCGTCTTCGAGGCGCTGGCCCGCGGCCACCTCGCCTCGGCCGGCCTGGACGTGTTCGAGGAGGAGCCGAGCCCGGTGGACAACCCGATCTTCGGCCTGCCCCAGGTCGTGGTGTCCCAGCACGTGGCCGGCGTCACCGTGGAGGCCACGCGCGCCATCGGCGTCCAGGTGGTGGAGGAGATGCTCCGCGTCCTGCGCGGCGAGCGCCCCGAGGTGCTGGTCAACCCCGACGTCTGGCCGCGCCTCGGCCAGCGCTAGCCGCGAGCCGGCCCGGCGGCGTCGGGGCTCGGGCCGACGGGGCGACGCGGGCTCACGCCGGCACGAGGTCGCGGAACCGCGGCATGACCTCGCGCGCGAGCAGCTCCATCGAGTGCCGCCAGGCCTCGGGCGCCTCCTGGTAGTCGAAGCAGAAGAGCAGGAGCGTGCCGAAGCCGCCCACCTCCTCGTAGATGGCGTGCAGGCGCTCGCTCACCGTGGCCGGCGAGCCCACCAGCCAGTTGTGCCGCGCGCAGTACTCGGGGGTGACGTCGGCGTCGGGCACGTCGGGGCGGTGCTTCAGGAACTCCGTGAAGCCGAAGTAGGCGAGCAGGGGCAGGAAGTACTCGCGCATCATCCGGCCCATCATGCCCCCGGCCGAGCGCCGCATGGCCTCGGCGTCGGTATCGGCCACGAAGACCTCCCGGACCAGGCGCCACTCCGCCCGGCGCGGCGTCCGGCCGCTCCGCGCCGCCCCCTGCTCGACGGAGTCCCAGTGGCTGGCGACGTAGGCGGGGCTCAGGTTGAGGCTCATGGGCCAGAAGCCGCGCTCCCCCGCCAGCTTCAGGGTGTCGGAGCCCTTGCTCACCCCGGCCACCCCGATGGGCGGGTGCGGCTGCTGCAAGGGGCGGATGTGGGGCCGCAGCGTGTCGATCATGGGGCCGGTCTTGGTGACGTGCCAGTACTTGCCCCGGAAGTCCCACTCGGGCTCGTCGCCCCAGAGGCGCAGGACGATGTCCAGCGCCTCCCGCGTCATCTCGCGGTGCTGGCCCGCGTTGCCGTCGACGTTGAACAGCGCCCAGTCGCTGGGCAGGCCGCTGGCGGCCACGCCGAAGTTCAGCCGCCCCTGGGCCAGGTGGTCGAGCATGGCCACGCGGTTGGCCAGCTCGGCCGGGTGGTGGTAGGGCATGAGGAACCCGCCGGGCCCGATGCGCATGCGCCGCGTCTGCAAGAGCGCCTGGGCCACCAGGAGGTCGGGCGCCGGGTGGGGCTCCCAGGGCGCCGTGTGGTGCTCGCCGATCCACGCCTCGCTGAAGCCCAGCTCGTCGGCCCAGCGGAGCTGCTGGAGGTCCCACTGGTGCCCCTCGAAGAGGCCCCGCTCGGGCGGGTGGGACGGCATCGTGAAGAGTCCGTAGTCCATGGGGCTGGCCCTCCCGTTCCCCGGCGCCGGGCCCTTAGGGGGCGATGCCGCGGAGGAACTCCGTGCGCGCCTGGACGCCCGCCATGAGGAACGTGACGTCGCTCCCGGCCAGCACGAACCGGGCGCCCAGCTTGATGAAGCGCTCCATCGTCGGCGGCTCGTAGATGCCGCCCATGCCGGGATGCTTGCCGTGCGTCCGGCAGGCGGCGATCACGGTCTCGTAGGCGGTGACCACGCGCGGGTCGTCGTAGCGGCCGGGGATGCCCATCTCGAGCGAGAGGTCGTTGGTGCCGATCAGGAGGACGTCGACGCCGGGCACGGCCGCGATGGCGGGGGCGTTGTCGATGGCCTTCGGCGTCTCCAGCATCATGACGAGCAGCGTGGTCTCGTTCACGAGCCGCGTGGCCTCGGCCCGGGGGTGAGCCCGGAAGCCCAGCGGGGCCATCGGCCCCCCGAGGGAGCGGTGGCCGCGCGGCGGGTACTGGCAGTTGTCCACCAGGGCCCGCGCCTGCTCGGCCGTCTCCACGTGGGGGAACACGATGCCGAGGGCGCCCGCGTCCAGGAGCCGGGTGGCGAGGTAGTGCTCGTAGCCGGGCACGCGCACCAGCGGCGTCACGCCCGCGTCGTGGCAGGCCACGGCGATCTGGGCCGCCGTGTCGATGCCCATGGTGTTGTGCTCCATGTCGATGAAGGCGAAGTCCGCGCCGCTGGCGGCGAGGATGCGGCCGATGTCCACGGTGCGCGCCTGCCGGAGCCCGACCCCGAGCGCGAGCTGGCCGGCGGCCAGCCGCTCCCTCACGCGGTTCGCGATGACGGTCATGCCTCCTCCTCGCGGGCAGGGCGCCCGGCGCCTGCCGCCGGGCCGGGCCCCGGCCACCCTATCACCGCCCCGCCGATTTCAGGAACGCCATGATGCGCTGCGTGACGTGGTCCCTCTGCCGGAAGTACGGCGCCTCCCCCATCCACAAGAGCTTGGCGAGCGAGAGCGTGACGTAGACGAGGGTCAGGATGGCGAGGAGGATCAGGCCGTAGTGATGGGTGCTGTACAGCGGACGGCGCCAGGACGGCCCGTGCACCGGATCCTCGGGCGGGACGTAGACGTATCCCGCCCGCGGCAGGAGGAGCTTCACGAGGGCCTCGGCGTCCCGGCCGAGCGCGCGGAGCCGCTGCCCCGCGCCGGGCAGCGCGCGCTCCCGGGCCCGCGCCGCCCCGTCCTGGATCCACCAGATCGGCTTGGCCAGCCAGGTGAGGGGGTTGCCGGTCACGGCGTGGCCCCGCCGGTCGATGGTGAGCTCGTAGGGATACAGGACGGGCCGGGCCCGCCAGTTCTCCAGCTCCCGGATCCTCTGCTGCCGCGGCTCCTGCCGGAGCACGGCGATGCGCGCCCAGAGCACCAGGATCAGCGCCAGGAGGGCGCCGCCGGCGGCGGCCAGGGCCGCGCGGCCGGCGCCCCCGCGCGCGTGGCTCACCACCGCCCAGACGAGCGGGAGCGGCGCCACCAGCGCGAGCACGTCCACGAGGGGCGACCCGTACCAGCGCGTGAAGGGCAGGCCGGGCAGGCGCTCGTGCCCGTTGACCAGGATCGCGTTCACGATGCCCACCGCGGTGGCGGCGGTGAGGAACGCGACGGTCGACACGACGCCGACCTCGCCGGGGCCGAGGTCGAGCAAGAGGTTCTCGAGGAGCGGGGCGAGGTCGCGGCTCCCCAGGGCGAGCGCCGGCAGGAGCGCCAGGAAGGCCAGCGTCAGGAGGGGGACCCGCAGCACGACCAGGATCGCGAGCTGGTGCCCGATCATGGCCCGGATCAGCCGGCGGTCGACGCGCCGGTCGCCCGGCCGGTCCCGCCGGGCGTACCGCAGCACCGCCCGGGCCCAGCGCACGAGTCGCCGCGGCGTCCAGGGCCGGGGGAAGTAGTGGACGCGCCGCCTCATGCCGGCCGCGAGCCCACGCCCGCGCCGCCCTCGCCGGCCGCCCGCGGCCAGAAGGCGCGCAGGGCGCGGACGCAGGCGGTGAAGGCGGTGAGGTCCGTGTAGCGCTCCGCCGGCGCCGCCCGGTGGCGCGCCACCTCGGCGCCGCTGCGGATCACCGCCCCCTCCAGCATGAGGTTGTCGGCGAAGCCGTGGTCCTCGATGACCAGGCCGTCGCCGTCCTCGTGGCGGCCGTCCGCCCGCCGACGGGTCGGGATCCGGGTCCGGGTCCGCTCGAGGAAGGACTCGGGCGCGTTGGTGTAGCCCAGCACCGGCCGATCGAGAGCCCGCATGAAGCCCATCTCGAAGGCGGTGCCCGGGTCCATCCCGATGCCCCGGAACGGCGTCATGTTGGCGATGAGCGCGTGGCAGCTCCGGATCAGATCCTCGTTGGCCCGGCCGATCTCGAGCCCGGCCTCCCGGGGCGACCGGCCCTCGAGGTCCAGAGCCGGGTCCAGCGGGAACACCCCGTCGAAGCCGTGCTCGGCGCAGATGGCTTGCTTTCGCCGCCCGACGTCGCCGGCGTCGGGCAGGAACACCTCGGGGCCGGCCAGGTAGATCCGCCGCGGCATCGGTCCTCTCCGTGGCCCTCAGGGCCGGGGGGTCGGCGCGGGCGGCGGGGCGCCGCCGGCCCGCGTGCCGAGCAGGTGCAGGGGAAGGATCTTCCCGGCGCCCGTCGCGTAGGGCTCGCGGCGGACGACGCGGAGGGTGCCGGCGTCCCGCCAGTAGGCTGCCATCATCGCGTGGCCGTCGGGCCCGGCGCCGAGCGCCTCCAGCGCCACCGCGAGGAGCGCCGACTCGTCCACGGGCCCGACGCGCGGGCTCACCACGAGGCTCACCCGCGCGACGCCGTCCTCCTCGGCCTCCACGAGCTGGTAGTCGGTGGGGGCCCCGCCGAAGCGCGCGGGCAGCACGTCCTCCAGGAGCCGCAGCAGGTCGCCGCCGACGAAGTGCATGCTCTCGCTGGTGAGCTTCTCGTAGCTGCGGATGGTGTGCAGGTGCAGGCGGTAGCCGAGGGCGTCGAAGGGGCAGCCGCAGGCGCGCTCCTCGAAGACGGCGTGGTCGCCCAGCTCGACGTTGAGCAGGAGCTTGGGCGAGGCGGGGTGGATCGTCGTGCACAGGATGGCGTCCACCGCCGGGCCGGTCCCCCCGACGGCGCGCGCGCGGCGGATCACCGCGACCTTGTCCAGCGCCACGTGCACGTCGTCGGGGGCCTCGGCGGCCGCGCAGGCGACGCCGATCCGGCCCGGCTCGGACACGTTGTAGTGGCCGAAGACCCGCCCGCCGGCCTCGGCCACGATGCGGGCGCGGGCCGGCGTCAGCGGCTCGCCGCCGACCCGGAAGATGGTCCCCCGGATGTCGAGCCCGTGCTCCCGGGCCGCCTGGCAGGCGCGCACGGCCGAGCCGGCGGTGGCGTCCAGGTGCGCGGGCGTGCCGCGCGCCGCTCGCTCGGCGAGCCAGGCCGCCACCAGATCGGCCCGGTCCAGCGGGGTGTGGCGCGGCCGCGGCAGGGGCCGGCCGAGGATCCGCCCCAGGGTCACGGCCAGCCACGTGAAGCCGGCGTAGCGCCAGTGGCCGGCGCGCCAGCCGGGCGGCGTCTGGGTGAACCACCGCTCGACACGGATGCCGAGCCGCGCCATCCGGAGCAGGACCTTGATGCCCGCCACCGCCGGCGGCACCGGCCACCAGACGGCCATGGGGCGGCCGCGCGCCCCGATGGCGTCCAGGAACACGAGGTCCGAGAGGGCCTCGTGGGCGATCAGCTCGAGGCTGACGCGCACCCGCGCCCCCCGCCTCTGCCGGCCCCGGCTGCCGCCGCTCTCGGCCTCGAAGTGGGGGGTGGGCAGGGGGTTGTCGAAGGCCCGGGCCTCGACGGGGACCTCGAGGCCGGGGCGGCGGATCGGGGCGCGGCCCTTGAACTCGTCGAGGGTGACGTACACCTCGGCGGCGGCGAGGCGGGCGAGGGCGCCCTCGACGCCCGCGGCGGCCACCCAGCCGGCGACGTCGGGCAGGGTGACGCCGGCGCGGCGCAGGAGGGGCCGGTACGGGCTCCGCGGGTTGGCGAACACGCCGTGCTCGAGGGTGTGCATGAACGTCCGGGACCGGGCCGCGACCGCCGCGGCCAGGCGCCGGCGGCCGTCCGCCACGGTCGGCGGGTCCTGCACCAGGCCCCGGAAGTCCCGGACGAAGCGGGCCGCCATGGCGATCTCGTCACGCATCGCGCCGCCCACGGGCGAGGGGGCCGACCGGATGGGATGGCGTGGCTCGGACCCCGGTCAGGCGCGCCCCGCGAGCACCGCCTCGGCCTCGCGGACCCAGCCGCTGGCGCCGAGGTCCGCGAACACCTGGCGCGCCCGGGCAATCAGCGCCCGGCCCGCGGCCGGGTCCTCGCCCAGCCTGAACCGGCCGTGGGCCAGCAGCGTCTGGCCGACCTCGGGCCAGGAGCGGACCTGCTCGAGGATGGTGAGGCTCGCGCGAAAGGCCGTCTCGGCCTCGGCGCCCCGTCCGCTCGCGGCGAAGGCCTGGCCGAGGGCTCGGTGGGCCGCGCCCTGCTCCAGGGGAAAGCCACTGCGCTCGGCGTGGTCGAGCCCGCGACGCGCCATCTGGAGCGCGGCCTCGACCTCGCCCGCGGCGAGGCGGGTGAGCGCGGCCGTGCTGGCGAGGTAGGCCAGCGCGAACGGAACGGCGTCGCGACTGGTCTGGGCGTGCTCCCAGGCCCGGTCGACCACGCGGCGGGCCTCGGCCGCGCGCCCGAGCTTGAGCTGGGCCTGGGCGAGCCAGGCCGAGGCGAAGAGGATCACGCCCATCTCGCCGATGCGCCAGGCGATGGGCAGGCTCTCCTCGGCCACGCGGACGGCGTCGTCCCACGCGCCCTGGTAGATGTAGGGCTCGGCCTCCATCGCCTGCCACGCCAGGAGCCGCGCGTCGTTCTGCTCGACGGCGATCTCGCGAAACGCGGCCGCGTAGCGGAGGGAGTCGGCCAGCCGCCCGGCCCGCGCCGAGTAGCAGCGCCCTCCGTAGGTGAGGTTCATGGCGTGCTGGTGGTGGATGCCGTGCGCCGCGTACAGGGCGATGGAGCGGCTGAACTGGGCGAGCGCGTCGTCCCAGCGTCCGAGCGTGCCGAGGGCGGCCCCGCACCGGTCCGCGACGATCGCTACGGTGAGCGGGTCGGCGCTGCCCTCGGCCCGGGCCTGGGCGACCTCGAGGAGCTCGACGCTCCGGACGATGTAGCCCTTCATGGCCTCGAGCCTCGCCTGCCGCGACGGATCGCCCAGCTCGGCCGCGCTCCCGATGGCCCGGTCGAGGTGCTCGAGCCCGCGCTGCACCATCGCCTCGTCGCGGGCGAAGCCGGGCAGCCGCATCAGCGCCTCGGCGACCTCGGCGTGCTGGCGGCGGCGGGCCTCGGTGGGCGGCAGGCGCTCGAGGATCTCCAGCGCCCGCCAGAAGTGGCCGGCCGCCGCCGGGCGGTCGTAGAGGCCGTGGGCGCGGCGGCCCGCGGCCAGCGTGTGCTCCAGCGCCGGCTCCCACCCCGCCGCGTGGTACCAGTGGTGGGCGAGCACGGCGGCCTGGTCCGCAGCGCCGGGCGCGGACTCCAGGTGACGGGCCACGCGCGCGTGCAGCTCGCGCCGCTGGGGGGCGAGGAGGCCCGCCTCGGCGGCCTCCTGGGTCAGCGCGTGCTTGAAGAGGTACTGCCGCTCGGGCCCGGAGGCCCACTCGCGGATCAGCTCCGCCCGGAGCAGGTGGGCGAGCGCGCGGTCGAGCTCGGCCGGGGCCTCGGTGAGGGCGCGCAGGGTCCGGTAGGCGAAGAACCGCCCGATCACCGCGGCGTGCTGCAGCACGGCCTTCGCCGGTGGGGGCAAACGGTCGATGCGCGCGGCGATCACGCCCCGGAGCGTGGTCGGGATGGCCCACCGCTCGGGCGCCTGGACGGCCGTCCACCGGTCGCCGTCCCGCCGGATCACCCCCTCCTCGATCAGCCCCCGGATGATCTCCTCGAGGAAGAAGGGGTTGCCCTCCGCCCGGTCCAGGATCCGGCCGCGAATCGCCTCCGGCAGCTCGGAGACACGCAGGAGCTGGTCGGCCAGCTGCCGGCTGTCGTCGGCGGCGAGGGGCGCCAGGCGCAGCTGGGTGAGGCGGTGGCCGAAGTTGCGCTCGGCGTGCAGCCGGAAGGTCCACGCGTCGCCGTCCGTCTCCGGCCGGCTCGTCACCAGGACCATGAGCGGCTGGAAGTCGGTGAGGTCGAGGAGCAGCGTCAGGAGCTCCACGGAGGCGGCGTCGGCCCAGTGCAGGTCCTCGACGGCCACCACCACCGGGCCCTGGGCGGCCAGCCCCTCGAGCAGGGCGCGCGCGGCGAGGACGAGCTGCGACTGGAGCGCGCGCGGATCCACGGGTCCGGCGTGGGCGGGGCCCGTGCCGAGCTCGATGCCCAGGAGATGGGCGAGCGCCCGCTGGCTCTGGGCGGCGTCGGCGTCGGTCGCCGCGCGCAGGGCGGCGCGGAGCTTGGTCCGGGCGATGGCGGGGGCGTCGGCCGGTCCGAGCCCGAGCGCCGCTCGGAGGACCTGGGCCAGCGGCGCGTAGCTCGTGCTCTGCGTGTAGGACTGGCACCGCCCCTCCAGCCAGCGCACGCCGGCGGGCCGGCGCTCGCGCTGCTCGACCTTCAGCCGCGTCTTGCCGATGCCCGCCTCGCCCACGATGGAGACCACCTGGCCCCGGCCGCGCTCCAGGTCGGCCACGCAGGCGGCCAGGGTGCCGAGCTCGCGGTCGCGGCCGACCATGGGGGCAAAGAGCCCCAGCACGCCGGGGTCGCGACGCTCGGCCTGGCGGAGGCCGCGGACGCGGTAGGCCGTGACCGGCGCCGGGAACCCCTTGAGCGACAGGGGGTCCAGGCGATCGGCCTCGAGCCGGGCTCCGAGCAGGCGGTAGGTGGTCTCGCTGACGACGATGCCGTCGCCGACCGCCTGGAGCCGGGCGGCCAGGGTCGGCACCTCGCCCGTCACCATGAGCTCGTTCACGGCCCGGCTGGCCGCCACCGCCTCGCCCGTGGCCACGCCGATCCGCAGCACGAGCCGCACCCCGTACTCCTGCTCGAACATGGGGTTGAGCTGGGCGAGGCTCTCCTGCATGGCGAGGGCGGCGCGGACGGCCCGCTCCGCGTCGTCCTCGTGGACCTGCGGCACGCCGAACACGGCCATGACCGCGTCGCCCGCGTACTTCTCCACGGTGCCGCCGAAGGCGTCGATCTGCTGGCGCATCTCGTCGAAGAAGGCGGCGAGGAGGGCGCGGAGATGCTCGGGGTCGTGGCGCGTGGCGAGCTCGGCCGACCCCGCCAGGTCGGCGTTGAGGACGGTGACGGGCTTGCGTTCGTCGGTTCCCGCCATCGGAGCCCCTATGCTAGCGCAGTCCTCGGGCGCCCGCAGGGCGAGCGTCACCGGCAGCCGCGCCGCCCGGATGGCCGGGGGCAGCCCGCCGGCCGCTCCGATGGCCAGCGCCCAGCCGAGGCCCTGGCCGAGGAGCGCGGGCGTCACCCGGAAGTCGAAGGCCACCTGGGAGAACGTGCTGAAGTTGAGGGTGGAGAGGGTGGCGCCGTCGTAGTAGGCCCAGGCGAGCCCGCCCCCGAGGGCACCGCCCAGGGGCGCCAGCCTTCACGTCGGAGAAGCCCAGGGTCTTCAAGATGGCCAGCTCCGGGATCCGCTCCCGGATCGACTGGGCCATGGCGTTGCCGGTCAGGATCAGGATCGTGAAGAACACGGCGACCAGGATGCGCGTGACGAGGGCGCCGATGTCGCCGATCTGCTTGGCGAAGCCGACGGCGAACTCCTTCTCGGGCTGGGTCCGCGTCTCGTCCGGGGAGTTGGCGAAGAGCCGGTCGATCAGCACCTCGACCACCTTGCCGGTGATCTTGGCGGACACGGTGGCCTGGCGCCGGGCGGTGACGTAGCCGCTGGCGTCCAGCGCGGTCGGGGGACCGCCCGCGTCCGCCGTCGCCCGCGCCACCGCCGTCCGGACGGTGGGCGCCTGGCCGGGCCGGCCCCGGAGCACCCAGAGACCGCCGCCGAGCGCGAGCAGGACGAGGAGGCCGAGCAGCGCGAGGCGGCCGCGGGCGCGCGGCCGGCGGTCCTCGCGGTCGATCTTGAGCTCGCGGAGCAGCTCGGAGGTGTCGTTGTCGCGCGCGGCCATCGCCCCAGTGGGCCACACGGGCACTGGGCGCAGGCCGGGGGCGCGCGCCCCAGTGTGCTACGGTTAGCGGTCCATGCTCACGCGCCACGTTCCTCGACACGGATCTGATCCGGGTGCTGGAGGAGGTCCTTCCCCGGCGGTTCGGGGGGAGCCCCGTCGACTATCAGCTCGTGGAGCAGGAGGGAGCCGGCGGCCGGGCGGCCATCCGGCTCCTCGTCCACCCGCGCGTTGGACCCCTCGACGACGCCGCGGTGACGGCTGCCTTCCTCGAGGTGATCGCGACGCCCTCCCGCGCCGAGCGCGTCATGGGGCTGATGTGGCGGGAGGCCGACCTCATCGGTGTCGAGCACCGCCCGCCGCTGGCGGCGCCGTCAGGGAAGATCCTGCACCTGCACGTCGAGCCCGGGGCCGGGCGCGGCGGGGCCGCCGCCGGGTTCAGATGACGCCGTCGCGGCGGAGCCCCTCCAGCTCGCCTGGTCCGTAGCCGAGCAGCGCCCCGTAGACCTCGGCGTTGTGCTCGCCGAGGAGCGGGGCCCGCATCATGCGGGTGGGCGAGTCGGACAGCCGCACGGGGTTGCCCGGCATCGGGTAGGCGCCGCGGGTCGGATGCTCGAGGTCGACGATCATGCCGCGCTGGCGGAGATGCGGGTCGGCCAGCACCTCGGCCGAGTCGAGCACGGCGCCGCACGGGATGCCCGCTCCCGCCAGCGTCTCCAGCACCTCGTGCTTGGTGCGCTTCTCCGTCCACGCCTCGATCATGGCGTCGATCTCGTCGACGAACTGCACGCGGTCCCGCCGGTCGGCGTAGCGGGGGTCGTCGCCCAGCTCGGGCCGGCCCAGGATGGCGGTGAGGGTCTTCCACATCTCGACGGTGGCGAGGTGGATGAACACGTAGTCGTTGGGGCCGAAGGGCCGGCAGCGGTAGATGTTCGAAGGGGCCGCTCCCGAGGAGCGGTTGCCGCGCCGGGGCGCCGGCGTGCCATCCACGTAGGTGTCGCGCAGGTGGATGCGCAGGAGGTTCACCACCGCCTCCTGCTGGGCGACCTCCACCTGCTGGCCCACGCCGGTGGCCTGGCGCTGGATGATGGCGGCCAGGATGCCGATGGCCGTGTGGAGCCCGGCCCCCGTGTCGGCGAGGCCGCCGATGGCCTTGGTGGGCGGGCCGTCGGGCCAGCCCGTCATGCTCATGGCCCCGGCCATGGCCTGGGCGATCCACTCGAAGCTCTTGTAGTCGGCGTAGGGGCCGTTGCTGCCGAAGCCCTTGACGGAGGCGGCGATGAGACGGGGATTGAGCCGGCGGAGCGCCTCGTAGCCGAGGCCCAGCCGCTCCATGGCCCCGGGCCCCATGTTCTCCACCACCACGTCGGCGCGCGCCACCATCGCCTCGAACATGGCGCGGCCGCGCGGGGTCTTGAGGTTGAGCGTCACGCCGCGCTTGCCCGAGTTCAGCAGGAGGAAGAACCAGGCGTCCTCGCCGCGCCGGTCCGACAGGGCGGTGCGGCCCGGCTCGCCGGCCGGCGGCTCGATCTTGATGACGTCGGCCCCGAGCCACGCCAGCATCTGGGTGCAGCTCGGCCCCGCCTCGTACTGGGTGAGGTCCAGCACGCGGATCCCGTCCAGCGCCTTGGGCATCGCCCGCCTCCCGCCGCCCCGCTCGTGGGCGCGGCTACGTCGTGTACGCCGAGAACCGCACCGTCTGGGCCCGCGCCTTGTCGTCGGTGATGACGTTGACGACGGCCGGCTTGCCCGAGGCCCACGCCCGCTCCAGCGCCGGGCGGATGTCGTGGGGCTTCTCCACGAACTCGCCGTGGGCGCCCAGCTCCTGCGCCACCCGGTCGTAGCGCGTGTACCCGAGGTGCCGCCCCGGCTTGGGCAGGGGGCGCGCCCACGGGGTGTCGGCCGTCCACCCGCCGTTGTTGCTGATGACGACCACCACCGGGATCCGGTGGCGCACCGCCGTGTCGATCTCCATGGCGTTGAGCCCGTAGGAGCCGTCGCCGTGGAGCACCACCACCTGGGCGTCGGGCCGCGCCACCTTGGCCCCGACCCCGAAGGGCAGCCCCACCCCCATGCAGCCGAACGCCCCCGAGTTCAGCCGGTGGCCGGGCACGAAGGTCGGGATGGCCTGGCGGCCGTAGTTCAGGATCTCCTGGCCGTCCACCACCAGGATGGCGTCCCGGCGGAGGAAGTCGCGCACCTCCTTGCAGAGCCGCAGGGGATGGATCGGGAGGCGGTCCTGGCTCATGGCCTTGTCCTGCTCGGCCGACTTCTCGGCGTCCAGCGTCCGGAGCCGGCCCGTCCACGCCGCGAAGCGGCGCGGGTCGACCCGGCCCTCGGCCTCGGCCCGGAGCTGCTCGAGCACGGCGCGCGCGTCCCCGACGATGGGCACGTCCACCGCGCGGTTGTGGCCGAGCTGGGCCGGGTTCACGTCCACGTGGATCACCTTGAGGTCGGCGGCGAAGCGCGGCGGGCGCCCGAACTGGACGACCCAGTTGAACCGCGTCCCCACCGCGAGGATCACGTCGGCCTCGACGAAGGCGGTGCTGCGGGCGTTCAGGAAGGCCAGCGCGTGGTCCTCGGGGATCAGCCCGCGCGAGATCGGCGTCGTGTAGAAGGGGATGCCGGTGGCCTCGACCAGGGCCTGGAGCGCGGCCGCCCCGTCCGACCACCAGACGCCGCTGCCGGCCAGGACCACCGGACGCTCGGCCTTCGCCAGGAGCGCCACCGCCTCGCCCACGGCGGCCGGATCGCCGAGCGAGCGCGGCGCCGGCCGCCACGGCCCCGGGTAGGTGACCGCGCTCTCCTCCACCTTCTCGCCCAGCACGTCGCCCGGCAGGTCGAGGTAGACGGGGCCGGGCCGGCCCGAGGTCGCCTGGCGGAAAGCCGTCGCCACCACGTCGGGGATGCGCTTGGCGTCGTAGATGCGCTCCGCCCACTTCGTCACCGGTCGCATCACGGCCACCTGATCGATCTCCTGGAAGGCCTCCATCCCCTGGTACACGCGGGGGCTCGCCCCCCCGATGGCCACCACCGGCGCGCAGTCGGTGAAGGCGTTGGCCACGCCGGTGACGAGGTTGGTCGCGCCGGGGCCGGAGCAGCCCATGGCCACGCCCGGCCGCCGCGTCAGCCGCGTCCAGGCGTGGGCGGCCAGCGCCGCCGCCTGCTCGTGGCGCGTGTCGATGGCCCGGATGCCGAGCGCGATGCACGCCGCCTCCGTCTCCAGCATGGGGCCGCCCATCAGGTAGAACATGGTGTCCACGCCCTGCGAGCGGAGCGCCTGCGCCAGCACCTCCGACCCGGTGATCGTCGCCATGAGCGGCCTCCTCGTGCGTGAGCGGTCCGTCGGCGCCCGTGGGGCAGCGCCGAATCCGCCGCTAAGGGTAGCCGGCGGGGCGGCGGGCCGTCAATGCTCACTCGATGAGCTGATCGGCCTGCAGCATGACCGACGGCGCGTTCGTCACGCCGAGCGCGCGTGCCGTCCGCACGTTGATCACCAGCTCGAACCGCGTCGGCTCCTCGACCGGCAGGTCGGACGGCTTCGCGCCCCGCAGGATGCGGTCCACGTACATGGCGGATCGGTAATGCAGATCGGGGAGGGTCGCCGAGTAGGACATGAGGCCGCCCAGCTCCGCGTAGAACCTCCACGGGTACATGGCCGGGAGGCGATGCTCCCGGGCGAGGGCGACGATCCGGGCGCGGTTGGGCTCGAGCACCTGGATGTCGGTCAGGACCAGGAGCGCGCCGACCCGCGCCCTGGCGACGGCGGTGAAGGCCGTCGCGATGTCCGCCGAGCGCGTGACCTCGAACACCTGGGCCCGCAGGCCCAGTGATTGGGCGGTGCCGAGAAGGGCCGTCCCGAGCTCCGGGAAGCGGGTCTTCTGCGGATTCGCGAGGATGCCGACGCGGGCGAGCCCGGGCAGCGCCTCCTTGAGCAGGGCGAGGCGCTTGCCGTCCAGCTCCCAGGTTCGATTGGCGATGCCCGTGGTGGAGCCGCCCGGCCGGGCCAGGCTCGCGACGAAGCCCAGGGCCACAGCGTCGTCGACCGTCGCCATCACGATCGGGACCGTCGCGCTCGCCTGCCGGACCGCCCGGACCGCCTGGGGGCCCCGGGCGACGACGACGTCCACGCCCAGCCGGACCAGCTCAACCGCCTGCTCGGCGAGCCGCGCCGCGCTCTCCCCCGCATAGCGATACTCCAGCGTCACGTTGACGCCGGGCGTCCATCCGAGCTCTCGGAGGCCCTTCTCGAAGGGCTCCCGCTGGACGCTGGTGAGGGTGGCGCTGGGCGCCCCCGGACCGAGGAGCCCCACCTTCGGGATCGTGCCCGCCGGCTGCCCCTCGGTCGCCGGGGGCGCCAGGAGCAGCAGGCCCAGCGCGACGACGAGCGCGGTGATCATGAGCCACGACGGCAATCGGTGCATCCGCGCCGGCACGCTTGTCCCGGGCGATCGGTGGGGCGACAATGGCGGCGTGAGCGACCACGCGATCCTCGGCTGGCTCCTCGTCCTGGGCATCGCGATCGGCGTCGCCGGGTTGACCATCCTGGGCGTCGTCCTCGGCAGCATGTTACGCGAGTCCCAGCGCCTCACGCGGGCGGTGGCGGCCATGGTGTACCAGGAGGGCGAGATGACCCGGGCCGCCCTCGGCCGTCCCCCCGCCTGACCGCTCCGCGTCGCTCCTCGCGTCGCCCGCCCGCTCCGCTGGCGCCTGTATCCGGGCAGGCACGCTTGCTGCAGAGACGCCGGCGGATACAATGGCCTCGTGAGCGAGCACGAGATCCTGGGCTGGCTCTTGGCGGGGTCGATCGTCGTCGTCGCCGCGAGCCTCGTCGTCGCCTGCATCACGGTCATCGCGCTCGGCCGGATGCTCCGCGAGTCCCAGCGCCTCACGCGGGCGGTGGCGGCCATGGTCTACCAGGAGGGCGAGAAGACCCGGGCCGCCCTGGGCCGTCCCCCCGCCTGACCGCTCTCCGGCCGCGTCCTCCAGGCGATTCCCGACCATCACGTCGCTCGGGACGAGGGCGTCGGCCCGCTCACCGGATGACCTCGTTGGCCCGCGCCATGATGGCCGGAGGAATCGTCAGCCCCAGCGTCCGCGCCGTCCTGAGACTGAGGGCCAGGGTGAACCTGGTCGGCTCCTCCACGGGGAGATCGGCGGGCCGGGCCCCCCGCAGGAGCCGGTCCACGTAGAAGGCCGACCGGCGGTGGACGGAGGGCAGGTCGGCGCCGTAGGACATGAGGGCGCCCACCTGGGGGAACGTCTGGAGCCAGGACATGAGCGGGATCCGGTGCCGGAGGGCGAGGGCGGCGACGCGCGGAGCGTTGGCCTCGAGGACGAAGGGGTCGGCGCGGACCAGGAGCGCGCCGACCCGCGCCCGCACGATGTCCGCGAAGGCCGCGTCGATCTGGTCGGCCGCTCGCACCTCGACGTGGTGGAGCTCCAGCCCGAGCAGGCGGGCGCCCGCCTCGAGCCCCTCGTGGCCGGCCGGGGTGAGGGGCGCGCCCGGGCTCGCGATCACCGCCACGCGGGAGAGCCGGGGGATCACTTCCTTCAGCAGCTCGAGGTGCTTGGCGTAGAGGTCCTGGTTGAGGAGGGTCAGGCCGGTGATGTTGCCGCCCGGCCGCGCCAGGCTCGCCACGAGTCCGAGCTGGACCGGGTCGACGCCGGTGGCCGACATGACGATGGGAATGGTCGGCGTCGCTCGCTTGGCCGCCTGGATGGACGCGGTCGCCCGCGCGACGATGACGTCGACGCGCAGACGCACGAGATCACGCGCCAGCCCGTCGAGCCGCTCCGGCTTGCCCTCGGCGTACCGGTACTCGATCCGGATCGTCTGCCCGGGGGTCCAGCCCAGGTCGGCGAGCCCCTGCTCGAACGCCTCGCGACCCTGGGCGGCGATGGGGGTCGCGGCCGACTGGGTCACGAGCACGCCGACCGCGGGCACCCACGCGCCGGGCTGCGCCGCGCCCGTCCCGGGCGGGGCCAGGATGCCGAGCACGAGCAGGACGAGCGCGGACGGGCGCGCGCCGCGAGGCCCCGGCATCATTCGATGACCTGATCCGCCCGGTGGAGCATCGACCGCGGGTTGGTCAGCCCGAGCGCCTCGCCGCCCGGAGGTTGACGACCAGCTCGAACTTGATGGGCCGCCACGCGAGTGGCCCTCGGCACGGCTTCCTTGAGGAGCTGGACCCACTTCCCGGCGAGCTCGTCACTCTGATACGCCAACCCGGTGACGTTCCCGCCGGGCCGGGCAAGACTCGTGACGAGGCCCAGCCTCACCGGATCGCCCATCGCCGCCATGACGATCGGGATCTCGGAGGTGGCGCGCCGGGCGGCGAGCAGCGTGGGGTGGCCGCTGAGGACGATGACGTCGACGTTGAGACGGGCCAGGTCGGCGGCCAGCGCTGGCAACTGCTCGTCCCGCCCCCCCGCCCACCGGCGCTCGAGGACGAGGTTCCGGCCCTCGGCGTATCCAAGCTCGCGGAGGGCTTGCTCGAACGCCTCCGCGAAGGGGTCCGGGGGGGCCCCGGCCCGGAGGAGCCCGACGCGGGCGATCGTTCCGCTCGGCTGGGCCTCGGCCGCCAGCGGGATGGCGAGGACGGCGAGGGCCAGGAGGAGCAGGCTCCGGATGACGTCCGCTATCGGTGAGATCGCCAGGATAGTGCGGCCCGTCATCCAGGGCAAGGGCGGTGCCGCCTCACCCCGGCGTCGCCCCCGTCCTCAGCGCGCGATAGCGCGCCGGGGTGAGCCCGAACGCCGCCCGGAAGGCCCGGGTGAGGTGCGCCTGATCGGCGAACCCCGTGTCGGCCGCGACCTCGGCCAGCGGTCGCCGCTGGTGGATGCGCTCGCGGGCCAGGTCGAGCCGGCGCATCAGCAGGTACCGGTGCGGGCTCGTGCCAAGCGCGATCCTGAACTGGCGGCAGAGGTCGTAGCGCGTCAGGCCCGTGATCGCCTCGAGCTCGGCGGAGCGCACGACGCGGGTCCGCTCCGCGTCCAGGAATTGCCGGGCGCGGTCGACGGCGCGGACGTCGACGCGGCGGGGCGGCAGGGGCAGGACCCCGCCCTGGGCTTCGGCCATCAACCCCTCCGCCAGGTCCACCACGAGACCGTCCGCCCCGAGCGCGTCCAGGGGCGCCCGGAACGCGCCGGCGACCGCGCGCGCCAGCCGGGCGCTCGACGCGACGGGCCGCCGGACGAAGGGCAACGGATGGGGCCGGCCCCCGAGCGTCCCGAGCGCCTCGGCCAGCCGGGCGGGCGCCACGTAGACGATCCGGTAGCCGAAGCCCGCGTCGGTGCCGGCGCGCCCGTCGTGGGCCTCGTCCGGGTACAGGAGGACGACCTGGCCCGGTCGGCTGGCG